>Ga0209337_1002555_pt1 | contig 13113 bp, 9 predicted proteins | sample LinPmetageLP53_FD_184044 | JGI IMG/M metagenome (GOLD analysis project Ga0209337, IMG submission 184044) | Marine viral communities from the Pacific Ocean - LP-53 (SPAdes) (version 2) | ecosystem: Environmental > Aquatic > Marine > Oceanic | place: Pacific Ocean | collected 2010-02-08
TATTAGTATTTATACTTTCTTTAGGTAATGGATATGTTCAGGTGCAAGCTATGAATTATGTTTACCCTACAATGAAGGAGTGTAAAGATAATGCAGTTACTATTAGAGAAAACCTTATGCTAAGTAGACCTTCTGATGAATCTACAGTACAAGCATACTGCACAGAAATACCAGTGGAGGTATAGCTAAACATGAGCCTAGAAAAAGAAGCGCATGACTTTGTATCTAGGGGACAGGATCATTTTAAAGAGGGTGTGCAAAAACGTAGTGAAGAACTGGAAAAGTTTATTTCAGATAACTTGTATCACAGTACGGAAACGCATGAAGCATTAAAGAATTTAATTGCAGTACAGATGTGGGCAGAACGTGCATCAAAAATGTATGGTATAAAAAAGTAAGGGCGCATTTTTGCGCCCCTATTTATTTGTAATACTCTCTTAAGTAATCAACGTAGTCCATGAAGTAATGTAACTCTGTGATTGTCATATCACGTATACCTCCTTCAAATCCGTATCTTTCTTTCATTGATTTAATAGCTTTAGTACGTAACTCTTTATTGCCATGCTCTGTAGCTTTAGCTTTCATTGCACCTAATTTAGTTTCACTAGTGCCATACTTCTTTAGTACGCTACGTAAATCTTTCTTAACCTCAGATACAACAGACTTGAGCATAGCACGTTTACCTGAAAGATCTGCGTTTGTAAACTTTTTATTTCTAAGTAAATTATCCGTAGCTCTTTCTAGCTCAGGAGCAACCGACTCATTAAATATTGTGTCGTAAGCTGCCATGCTTGTTCGTTCACTTGCTGTCCAATCTTGCATGTTAGCCATAGAGTAGGCTTGTTCTGTAGATGTACGTGCAGGTTTAACTGTTATACCAAAGATCCTAGCCATAGGATTTGCATCCTGTATCTTACCTTTTCTAGATGCAACCCTTAGCTCTTCACCCGAAACTGTTTCTGCTTTATCTGTGATAGCTTCTATGACGTTATCAAAGTATCTTGTTGCACCCTGTGTAAACATCTGACCACCTGTCTCAGCTTGCCTTATGTCCCTAGCTGCATCTGTCCCTGTAACATAGCCAGTGAGTTTGTTTACTGCATCAAGTGGTCTAGTAAAACCTGCAGCATAGTTACCAGTGAACTTACCTATCTCTTTGAATGAAGCCTGTGCTAAATCTGCATCTTGGTTTATCAATGTGTCCATGATTCTAGTGACATCATTACCAAACTGTAAGTCTGTTGCAAGCTGACCTACCGCTACCTGCTCACCAAACTTAATCATCATCTCTTTTGGTACAGTTTCACCATCTTCTCTGAGTCTACCAATACGTCCTGCAGCTAACCATAGAGAGAATGGGAATGTGTTACGAGCATCTATGATAGCACCACCAGTACCCTCAATCTCAAATACATCTAAACCTTTTTCACTTCTCTCTCTGTCATAATTCATTGCTAGGCTAATTGCTGTTACACCTACTACGCTACGTGCTGCAGCTTCTAAAGTTTCTACATTACGCTTCTCTGATTTAGCTATAGCAGACATAAGTTGTACACCACCACCTACAGACCATTGGTAAGATGTAGCTACAACGTTATTAAAGAATCTACCGAAAGGAAGTATTGTTCCAAACAACGGTATGTTAGATATGCTTTCAGTTAACTTAGCTGCACCTCTTAGAAGCTGATCATCTGTTGTGTAATCTTTTGAGAATACAGACTTGAGTGTAGTATCTATAGCACCACCAACTACACTGTCATCTATTAGATCAATGTCTCCTGAGTTAAGCACGTCTGTTAAGGTTCTATCTTTATGCTTTAGTCGTAACCGTTTGTCTAGCTCAGTCATAAACATCTGAGACTTAGTAAAAGTATCCTGTACCCGTACACCTGTCAGACGATTAGCACCATTAGCTACAGCCTCTACGCCTTTGAACCACTTAGCGTCAGGATCAATATCAAAACGCCTACCTGATCTTTCAATACCACCAGTAACACTTTCAAATAAAACTTTCTCTATGTCTCTGTGCTGAGATAGAAAGTCCATATAGGAATCATGTGTAGTATATGGGTCCATCAAGTTACGCATCTTTTGTGCTTGTATCTGATGAAACACTTTACCTTTACGTATTAGTTCTGAACCTGTTTTAGTAAACTTACCACCTGTAGCTAAACCTCCAAGCATGTAGGTACTACCTGTGATTACATCAGCTAACGTAGAGCCTACATAAAACTGTGAAAAACCTGCAATGTTTAAGCCTGTTGTAGCAGGTGAGGAGATAAGCAATCTACGCCACACACTTTGAGTGTACGCTCCTAGCTTAGGACGTTTAACTTGTCCAGTAGCCTTAAGTATTTCTTCTTCCATCTGTTCTTTTAGCTGTGGGCTACGCACTAAATTAGTCATTGCATTATGTCCTGCAATAAGACCTGCATCCATTGTGCTTCTTACTTGAGACATCACTGCACCGTAAGTCATACCTCTACTAACATTGGATGCTATATAGTCACCAATCTCCTGTGCTATCTCTGTAGTATCTCCAAGAGTATAGCCAACTAAAGGCTGCATACGTTTAGCTATAGATTGTAAATCATCATCAGGCATTTGTCTTAAGGTGTTAGCCATTACATCTGTGACACGTACATTCTTAGGTATAGGTTTTCCTACCTCATCACGATATAGTTTTGCAACACCACCCTTACCATCTTCACCTACCATAATAGTCTTTAGAAAGTCAGATGGCATTACACCTGTTTGAAACATGTTGTCACCACGATTACGTTTTTTCTCCCAAGAATCTAGCGCATCGTTTAACTCAGTGGTGTACTTCTTAACTCTTTCTTTTGACAGCGGTACTAAAAGTTTACCTTCTATGTCTGCCTCTAGCTCTGCTTTACGTTTACCTGCTATAAGCTTTCCTTTAGTGTCTTTGAGTCCACTTACACCTTTTAGTTTTCCACCTACAAGTTGAGCACCACCGCCAACAAGGCCTAGTGCAGAACTAAATCCTGTCTGTAACAAACTGTACTCTTCCTGTGCACCTACATCTAACATGACATTCTGTATCATATTGTCATGCAACATAGCTAGTGATCCATCAATACCTGTAGTAGCTAATAGTGAACCACGCACACCTTTCTTAGCTCTCTCTTCTATGAACGCTTTCTGTGCTTTCTTCTTGGCATTATATATAAAGTTACGCTGCTCCTGTAGGGCTACACGTTCTTGTAACTTCTTAGCTGCAGAACCTTTTATGCCTTTATCTACTAGGCGTTGGGCTACACGTTCTGCTGCTTCATCTGCAGCTTTCTTAGCACCTTGGGATGTAACACCAGACTTAGCTGCTCTTTGTCCTGCTTCTATCGCAGCACGTTTAACTAATGCTTTACCACCCTCTGATATACCAAAAGATGCAGCCTTACCTAAGCCACCAGTAAGTAAACCAATATAGTTAGAAGGATCTGTAGCTGCAGCTTGGATGTAATCAAACACACCATCTACTGCTCCATAGAAACCATCATTTACAAAGACGTTACCTAGCTGATCATATAGCTTGTATGCATCACCTGCCACTGCTTTGTCTTGCTGATTAGCTTTTGTGATGTGTCTTACTTCGCCACCTGTGTTTATGATGTTGGTGTTGAAGCTACGCATGTGATCCACAAAATCTTCTATAACATCTTCTTCAGTCTTGTCATTATACTGTATGCCTCTGCGAGACACCATGTACCTACGAATAGTGCGTAAGTTAGTTGCTTCGTACAAGTCTTTCTTCTTTAGCTTACCACCTTTGTCAACAAGCTCACTCTCACTACTTACAGGAGTAGGGTCTATTTGTTCTATGCTTGGTGGCTCAATACGTTTAGGTGCAAGAATGTCATCCTTTGTAACGCTATACTGATCCATTAAGTCTAGGAAGGAATCACTCATATTAATAATCTACCTTCTAAATGCTTTTTGAAATTGTAAAGTTAAGAAGCCCATGTTGTAGGGTAATCTCTTGTTGTTTTCATCTGCCCACTCACTTAGAGCTCTCATAATATCAAAGGCTTCTGAGTTTTTATCTAGACCTTTTTCTTGCATGTACTTAAATATATCTTCGCCAGAGTCGCTTAGTACAGAAAGATCTAGTTCTGTAATAGATCCTGTGTCCATACCCTCTTGTATCTCTGCGTCAGTAGCACCAAATATTTTCTTAGTCTTATCTCGTAAGCTTCTTACCTCATCTCCAGGTTCTAGCTCTGCCATACGTGCAGCAATAGTCTCACGCTTTACTTTACCTTGAGGTAACTCTATGAAGCCATTCTCTACAGCATTCTGTGCACCAACCTTAGATGTAGGTAGGCCTAGTAGCTTCCTAGCGTTTGGCCCCATCTCATCCCACTCTTCAAATGTAACTCTGTCTCTGTCCATAAAGATAGCAGCTTTACGTATACCTATATCCTCTGCAGTTTCTGGTATTTCTTCTACTTTCCTAGTAGTCTTAGGAGGCTCTAGCTCTACCTTTTTCTCTACAATATTTGATTCAGGTGCTGAACTTATTGACGTATCTTCTAAGAAGTCTACATCTCCTCTAAGTTCTAACTCTTTTATAACCTTCTCTTGCAATGGCCCTACAGGTGTTTCTTTTTTATCTAGGTGTTGTACTAGTACGTCCCACCCTTCACTTTCTGGTGTATATGTATTACCGCCATCTGTTTTCACCTCAGTAGGTTTACCATCATCTCCTGTTTTTGTAACCGTAAAGTTAATATCTTTAAACAATTTCTTAGGCTCTGTAGGTACTTCTCCTAGTGCTTCAATAGTTTCTGCATCAACAGCACTACCTGTACCAAGAGCTTCACTACTTTGTTTTATTGTAGGAGATAACAATTCACGTAGGTCTTGTACATACTCTTCACCTACGTTGGCTAACATACTAGTCTCTAAATCTTCAAATGCAGCTAGCCCATACGTATCTATAGCATCATCGTATACCATTTGATAGAGAGGCATCTCTATAGATTTTACTTTATTCTGTGCTGCTTTATACTTAGCTATTTGTGCTTTAATATTCTCATTGTCAGGACTTGTCTCTAAATCGCTTTCAAGTTGAGTTAACCCACCTCTTTCATCTAGAGCCTCTAACGCAGTTAAAGCAGCACTATACTCAGGGTCTAACTCTTCTCTATCTTTCTTCAGAGATACAATACTATCAAGTACAAACTTCTTAGCTTTTAAATCAAAACGTTTTAAGTCTGCTATTACAGAATAAGTAGAGGGTTGTAATGCTTCATACTCTTGCTGTCGTGCTAACATGTTTATATCTTCAGCAGTATAGCCATCATAGATAACGTCACTACCAAGCTTGTACTTAGCTCTTGTCATAGCTGAGTCACCAGTGAGCCTATCAAAGAAACTTATGTCTGGTTTTTCTGTAGTAGCACCTTTTGTTTCTAAGCCAAGGCCATATGTATTTCTTACGTATTTATCCATGTCCATGTCAAGAGGCTTGAAACCTTCAGGCATTTTAATAATCATATCTAAGTCTGAATCGCCTAGAGGTCTACCACCATTAGCTTCAACGGCTGCTTTAACTTTAGTGGACAAGTCTTGTATAGCTTGCGGCCCACTTGATATTGCAGCTTGCATCTGTGCGGTACTTACACCCTGATCCTCTAGATAATTAGTAAGACCTAGCACCTCATTGACTACAGAGTTACGCCTAGAGATCTTCATAATATTATCTTTAGCTAACTGATCTTGCTCTGCTTCATACTTACGAGCTTCTTTTTTCTTTTCTGTTATGTTCGCTGCTGCTGTTGTAGCAAACCCTTCAGCGAAGGCTCTCCAATCAAATCCCATATTCTAAGCTCCTCTAGCCATCAAGCCTTGGGGTTCAGCCATTTCGCTTACTTCCATTTTATCTTCCATTTCTTCTTCTTGAGGTACTTCATCTGCTTCTTCTTGTAGAGTACCTTGTAATGTATTTAATAATTCTAAACCTGCATCACCCTCTTTACCTTTAGCATCTGCTACAGCTAACTCTATAGCTAGTGATAGACGCTTTCTCTCACGCTCTTTGAGCTTCTCTTCAGGGTCTTCTATGTCATCTCTTACTTCTATGCCATATGTAGTCATTGATGCTTTAATAAACTCATGTATTACAGGAGACACAACCAAACTCACATCTACACTGTGTAATCCATTCATAACACCTGTAGTCAATAGCGTCTTAACAAACGGAGCTACAGGCATGTCACCGCCAAAGAGTATAGACAGGTCATCCATAACTTCTTCATCAGCTAACCTGTTGATGTAGTATTTAGTTACTTCATCAGGATCAGCCATCTCAGGTGGATTCTCCCAAGGCCAGTTCTTAGGTTGATCAGTTAATGACTGACCTGGTATTGGTGCTTCAAGAAATGATGCCATGTTATATTATCCTATTTAGTAAATCCTGCGCCAAAGTATAGTCCTACTATGGCTGATACAATGTGTGTGTCTAGTGGTGTGATTACAAAGCCTTGTGCCATCTTCCACTGTATAGCGTCATCAGGTCCAAACAACCAGTTCATAAATCCACCAGTAGCTTCAGTGTATCCTACGTATACGGTTACTTCAGGATACCATACAGCGACTAGCTTTGGCAATACAATTATAGAGAACACAGCAGATAAAGCTATTAGCCTACGTGTCCATGCAAAGTGTGAATCATTCTTACCTGCGTCACGAGCATCTTTAACTGCAGACTTCCTAAAGTTAGCACGTTCCATGAGCATTTCATTCTGTGCTTTTTTAGACTTTATTGACTGACCCCATATAGACATTACCCCACCAAGTATGGTAGAGAAAAGCATGGTGATTAGTTCTAGTGGTAGTCCAAACATTAGTTATTCCCTATAGCTGTTTGCTCTATTAGTCCAACCAGAAAGAAATTTCTTTTTTTCAGGACTCTTTTTAATTACTTTTTTGTAATATTCTATTCTAGCATCTGCGTATTCGTTCACAGTTACAGGGTTATCTTTTAATGCTTTCAGTGTTATGGGTCCTATAATGCCGTCTTGTTTAGTACCAACTAGTTTCTGTAATATTTTTATTGCATTTGGTCCTGAGTTTATTTGCATGTCAAGAACAGATGACTGTAGTTCTAAAGGCAATTTATTTATCTTTGGTTTATAGAAATACTCATTCTTAAATATTTCTCTAACCTCTTCCTCAGTTAAATTTTTAATATCCTCTACAGTTATAGTAGAAGCTTTAACTCCTCTATGTTTAGCTAAAGCAGAAGGTGTTACACCTCTATTAGTTCCTATTAAAACACCATTAACATAATTACCTGAATCATCTTTGTCTTGTTGAAAACCTCCCTCTGATACTAAAATAGTATCTAACTCTTTACTTAAGTCTATTTCTTTCCCATCTGTAGGCTGCACCTCGTCAGCACCAATAGACTTATCAACAAGACTAGTAATTTCTTCATCTGACATCCCCTGCTCTTTTAGAACTTTCTTAACCTCGTTCTGTACACCCTCTTCAGTCAAGCTTCCTGTAATACCAATGGCGTTAAGGAATGCAGGACTTAATACCTTACTATCAACGCTTACTTTTTCAGTACCTACTTTAGGTATATCAATATCTTCAGGACGCTTAGACTCATCTACCTGTGTCTCACCAGATGGCCTACTCATCAAGCCTTTTGATTCTGTCTGTTCAATCTCAAGTGTGTCACCTTCACTGTCTACACTAGGTTGATTCTCTAATGTTACAAAGTCTGTGTCCATTGCTGTATATATATCTTCTACTTTGTTAGGAGACTCACCTAACGTAGAAACTTTCTTCATGGCATCTTGAATAGAGTCACTCTTTATTAGCTCAACATATTCATCTAGAACTTTGTCTTTGATTGTAGCTGTGTTGTTTTCACTAGGTTGCTCTGGTTCGTATCCGTTGTCTTTGAATAACTGAGCTATACCTTTTAGAAAATTAGAGTCTAACTCTATCTCTTCTGTTTCAGGTTTTGTGCCTATACCACGAGACTTTCTAGCTACATCCTCTAGAGTTTGTTTACTCCTAGTAACAGAGTCAGTAAACCCACCAATATCTAAGTCTAAACCATCTAACGTTTTGTAGTTTGCCATTATGTTAGCCTGTTATTACCGCACCTACTATAGTACCTATAGCATTAGCGAATGATCCACTCTTACTTGCTGCTGCACTACTTTCTGCTGCTTCGTTAGCCAGTTCTTGTACTGCAATAGTTGTAGCACGATCAGCATTGTTGTTTTCTAACTGGAATGCAAAGCTCATAAGGTCACGCTCACGTTGCCATATCTGATCTATATTAGCTGCAGTTAGTCCATTAATTATTTTAGCGAAGTCCATGTTGCTTTCGTTCTGTGTAGCTGTATTGATTGTAGCTATACTTTGTCTCCATGCAGCATTAGACTGAGCTATTACTAAACCATTCTGTGCATTGAACAAGTCACGCTGTTGTTGTATCTGAGAGTTAAACTCACGCAGTGCGTTGACGCTATTGACGTTAAACTGATCCATAGCATTCTGTTGTGTAGAGTTAAACTGTGAGGTTTGATTAGATAGATTTGCAAAGAATTGATTCACTTGATTTTCACTAGAAGCATTAAACTGCTCATTAGCATTCTCAGCAGCCTGATCTGTAAACAAAGCTTGTATGTTTTGCTGTGTCTTGAACATGGATGTCTGTTGTTCGTTAGACAAGTTAGCCATGTCCATCTGTAAGAAGTTAGATGCATTCTGTACAGCAGCTTGTTGTCTGTTATTTAGATTAGCCATATCAAGTTGTGACAATGCAGCAGCCTCAGCCATTACCATACCTTGTCTGTTAGACAGGTTGGATAGCTCCATAGTGTTTGCTGCACGAGAGTTCTCTAAGGCTATCTGTTGTTCAGCCGTAAAGTTCATATTAGCAATGTCACCAATACGTGCAGAGTTAGCTACACGAGATTGAAATGCTTGGTCAAACTCCATGCCCATGAATGTTGCACGTTGCTGTGCTGAAATCATTTGTCGTTGCTGTCTGTTAGACAAGTTAGTCATTTCAAACTGAGCTATTGTAGCCGCATCCATCTGAGCAATAGGTAGTGCCGCTTCCATTGCAGCTTGTATGACAGCTTGACCTGCAAGACTAGACGCACCAAGACCACGAGCAGAGAGTGTAGCCATTGCGGTACGCATAGATCCTGCAGCCCAAGCAGGTGTCTCACCACCCTCAAAGTCAGCCATCAATGTTTCTAGCTGACCTGCAACTGTTGCCTGTTTAGTTGGTGTAGCTTCTGCAGCTTGTATTGCTTCAGTAAATGTAGCAGCTTTAGTAGCATCTGCTACACCAGATATTAGTTCACCTTCTTTTATAGCTCTTGCATCAGGTGCATCTACTTTTATAGCTGTACCTTGAGCAGCTTCTAATCCTGATACAGATGTACCTACTTTCTGTTGTGCTGTAATCTCTTTAGTAGGCGTACCTGTTTCTGCTTCTAGTGCTGCAGTTTGTAGTTTTACCTGTGGTGTAACAGTAGTAACATCTGCCTCTACAGTTTTAGAAGCTATAGGTGCTGCAGCCTGTTGTACAGTACCTACTGTAGCAGCCTCAGCAAAAGGAGCTATAGGTACAGTCATACCTGCATCTACTGGTATAAACTCACCTGCAGTAGGTTGTAGCATAGCTGTAGTAGGTTGCATTGGCTGCATTGTTTGTCTTACAGCACTAGCTTGCATTTGAGCTAGTTGATCTGTAGTAAGACCGCCTGGAGCATAGCCTTGTACTACACCGCCTTGATTAAACTTTTGTATGTAGCCACCCACAGCTAAACCTTTAGCTTTTGCAGCAGGGTTAGCTTCTTCAAACTTAGCGTGACCTTCTCGTGTCTTAGGACCATTGTAACCCATCTTGCGGAAGATACGGTCTTTACCTTCTAGTGACATGGTATCCATCAAGCCACCTTCTGCAGCAGCTACTTCAGCCTTTACTTTAGAAAAACCTGGTGGTACATATGTTGTTGGCTGACCATTAAACTCAGTGATCATTATTTGCTGACCTAACTGATTACCGTATGGCACAGTCTGATAGCCTTGAAATACTGCAGGATATGAAGCACCTGTTCCTGGCTGAGTAGTTACAAGTGTTTGTGGTACTGCACCTTGTGTACCTGCATACTGTGTTTTGTAAGATACTTGGGATGGTACAGCAGACATGCCGCCTGTTTGTGTTGTTGTTGCTACTGTGCCTGGACCTGATCCTGCTGTTGGTACTACATTTTGGTATGTTACTGGTGATACTTGCTGCATTACTGTTTGAGATACATTAGGGTCAATTGTAGCTACATCACCTGCTTTTACTTGTTGTACAGTTGTCGGAGGAGTCACAGATGTAAAGTCACCACCTGCTACACTGGAGTCTACAGTCTGCATGTAGTCACCTGCTGTTAATCCTGTTGTACCTGTACCTGTTGTATCATCAGTATCGTCAGTACCATCTGTTATATCATCATCATCATCATCTGTATCATCATCGTCATCTACAACAGTTATGGCAGACTTGTTTATGTTTATTAGTTCGTCAGCTAGTTGTTTAGCATTTGCTAATTCTTGTGTGTTACTACCTATTCTACCACCGACAGTTCCTATAGAATTACCTGCGCTATCAGTTAAAGTTACTGTAGACCCTCTGTCATACCTAAAAGGACCACCACCTGTATCTGCATTTATATTATCATCTGTATAACCTATGGCTTCTGTAGTATTTGCAGCAGCTTCTGCAGCAGCTTTAAAAGAATCAAACTCTAATCCAACATTCCTACCATTTTGTCTTCTACGAGCATCCCCACCAGACTTGCTACCTTTTTTTACACCATCAGCTAAATTTAATACAGTTTTAGTAGTAGAGCCGTCTTCATTAGTAACTGTTTTAACAATACCAGTAGAGTAAGCTCCTGCTGTAGCTTCATAAGTTGTACCATCAGGCGCAGTAAAAGAATCAACAACTGTTCCGTTATTTAATAAATAGTCTTCGCTTGCCATACTTTAATTCCTTATTTACCCATTGTCATCCATACCGCACCTGCAATAAATGTCAGGACTCCAACGGTAGATACTTTTACTAATGTTGACCATATTGATCTGCGTGTATCACGCCACGCTTCTATTAAGTTACGCATCTCTAGTATATCTTTTTGTGCATCATTATCAAGTAGCCCAATAGAACGTAGTGCCTCTTTAGCACCACGCCTAGCTGCGTTGTCTAGCATTGTCTCTATCTCTTCTGGGGTAAGCTTGATGTCACTCATTAGTTATCCTATGCACCTTTACCAGTTACTACTTCCTATTTTAGCATCCATTTCAGCATACTTAGGACGTTCACCAACAAGCATACCTGCAACCTGATACTGCCCATTCGTAAAATTTTCATTGCTTCTTTCAGGATTTGAAAAACTTGTACCATCATTATCATCTACTGCGACTAGCATACGCTCTGGACTACTCCCTCCACTATAACCACCCCAATAAACATGACCATTTACACCGCTAGAACTAGTTCCGTCTTCTATTGCTAATATGGCACTATTTCTAGTGTTAGTGTAAGTAGTACTAGTATAATACTCCGCAACAACACAATTTTGATAAAACTTTATAATGTGTGCTCTACCACTACCTTTTGCATATCCTGCATATGTAAAACCGCCCCAAGATGGAGTAGCACAATACGCTTGACCATAACTACTTGCGCTTGGACCGTTTTGTGCCGAAATAGCCTGAAAAGTATTGCTAGATATAATGTAATCAAAAACTTTTGTCGGATTATTATAGCAGAATACCATAAATCTTAATTTACCTGCATTACCAGAAGGCATAGGCGACAATACCATTTGAGTACCTGCACTAGATGTGTCAGTGTGTTCTTTTTTGTGTGTTATAGATCCGTTGCCTCCTATTTTAACACAGTCAAATCTATTTCCATCGTGACCTGCTATTATAATAAATGTATCATCACCCATTCCTGCACCATCATCGCCTGGATTAATTATGCACTGAATACCATTATATGCGCTACTATCTACACTACTTGCATAATTAGTAAAACTACCATCAGTATTCATTTTCCAAGTTTTAAGTTCATTTCTACCAGTACAAAACGTAACAAAGACACCATTTCGTAGCATCATAAGTCCTCTTACATCTTGCAAATCACTATTGCTAGTTGTGACAACAGCAGTATTATTGGCGAAATCTAATGGGAATGTTATAATGTCATCACCACCATTTTCTCTTCCAATAAGTCTAACAACTGATGTATCATCTATAGACCAAGCAACATCCAACATCTGTGCAGGAAAATTGTACGAAGTTGATCCTGCTAAACCTTGAAAATTAGTACTTGTTCTCGCTGCATTATTACCATTAATACCTGCCGACCCATCCATCCTTAGAATTTCTTCTGAACTAACATGATAGACCATACCAGTTTGTTGAAATTCGGGAGGACCGCCAGTTGGAATACCTGATCCAAAACCTCTAGCTGACCCACCGCCAAATGTAGCAAGCATTGGAGCATACAAAATCTTTGGTTGTGGTATAATTAAACTCATAATGACCTCTTATGCAAACTGAGTAAGTGAAGCTAAAACAGTAAATGTAGCATTGGCTGTTTTAATAATTGTAAACGAATAGCTGTCTATACTACTTGCATTACCTGCCGTTGGTGCAGAACCACCTGCCCATTTTGGAGTGACTGATGAACCGTCTACTTGGTACGCACTTCCGTAACGAGGAGTACCACCATTGGTTACGAGGAGAGCATACGTCATAGACTGACCTGTAGACATAATGCTGTTTAAAGTTGTACTTCCATCACCTCTAAAATTTAATATCCAGTTACCGCTTGCATTTGATGTAAAATAATCAATAGCACCATCAAGCAAGTCAACAGCTACTACATTAGAACCACTTACTATATCGGTACTACTTACTGATACTTTTTCTTTAACTTCCTCAATATCAAGCGTGTTATTTATAACTAATGCACCTGTCATTGTGCCACCTGCAAGGGGCAGCTTAGCATCTAATTGTGTTTGTATTGCGGATGTTACCCCATCTACA
>Ga0209337_1002556_pt1 | contig 13112 bp, 5 predicted proteins | sample LinPmetageLP53_FD_184044 | JGI IMG/M metagenome (GOLD analysis project Ga0209337, IMG submission 184044) | Marine viral communities from the Pacific Ocean - LP-53 (SPAdes) (version 2) | ecosystem: Environmental > Aquatic > Marine > Oceanic | place: Pacific Ocean | collected 2010-02-08
AATATCAGCAGGAGTTAGTGCCTTTGGTCAATATCAACAATCACAAGCACAAGCAGATGCTATAGAAGCGCAAGGTGCAATAGATCGTAGAAATGCAGAAATTAGAAATGCACAATTAGAAGAAGATGCAAGAATAGAAAAAATAAGAGCGCATGATGAAGAGATGGCAAGAAGAACAAAATTAAATGAAAGCCTTGCTGGAATGAGAGCAATGAATAGAGGAAGAGATAGTGCAAGTTATAATGCTATGACAACAGCAGATGTTGATGCTTATAAGTTTGATGTAAGTCAAATACGTTTAGGTGCTGGTATATCGCAAAGTCGTATAGCTTCTCAAATAGCTGTTAATAAAAACTCTGTAGCTAATGCAGGCGCAGGTGCAGGAGCAGTAAGAAGAGCAGGAATGATAAGTGCAGGAGGAACATTAATAGGTGCAGGAGCAGAATATAAACGATCTAATGTTGCTGGGACCAAAACTAAACCATCACCATCAACATACGATTTTGCGTAGGGATATAAAATGGTACAAAGATATAGTAAATTTGAAAGAAGACAAATAGGCAATTTACCTAAAGTTACCCCTGTTAATCAAAGAGTTAATAATAATGAAGCGCAAGCTTGGGGGCAAGTAGCTCGAACAGGAGGTGCTTTGTTTAATCAATTTGCTCAATACGCAAGAGATGATGCAAGAACTAAAGCTATTGATGATGCTGAAGGGGTTGTTCTTGAAAAAGATAGTGCAGGTTTAACTATAATGCCACCTCCTATGCAAGAAGGAGGAAGTATTTATCAAGAAAATTATAAAAAAACTATAGGCAATATATATAAAAGAGAAGTTAAAACAGATATAGAAGGAAGCATGTCACGATTATATGCTAAACATTTTTTAGAACCTGATGTAATGTCACAAGCAATGGAAGATAGTCTTAGTTCTATTGTTTCAAATGTTGCTCCTCAAAATCAACAAGAAATGGCTAGAATAGGTAGAGATCGTATTGATATTTTTATGCAAAGAGCTGTTGAGAAAGCAACAACAAAAGCATTTAATACAAATATAAATGGGTTACGAGCAGAAAAAGATGACATTACAAATAAACTTATAAATGACCAGCTTGATGACCTAGAAAGAGAAAATTACGTAAGTAGAATAGTAGAAATAGATTTAGATTTAGCTAATGTTGGTGTACTTTCTTCTTACGAACAAAAACAAGGAGAAAGAAATAGAATAGATTTTGAAAATTATTTTATGTTAAGAGATCTTTTTGAATCTAGAAGTCAAAGTGGTAGTGCTATTTTAATAAATGATCCTAGTAAATTAATAGGAATGGCACAATTATTAGAAGGCAATGAAGGTGGTCTTGATAATGTTGGAGTTACTTTATCAGATGGCCTTAAAGATTATAATTTTACAAGAGAATCTATTCAAGAATTAATACAAAATCCAGATACAAGAATAAAAATAGCGGCTCAATTTAGAGCTAGAGCAAAAGATATAACAGTTAAAAACACACAAAGTGAAAGAGATATAAGTGTTCAATCAATAAAAGAGAACTGGGCCGACAATAAACAAACACCTATAAATGTTCCTAATTCACATGTTCAACAAGCTTTAGATGAGGAATTAGAAGTTATAGTAGCTACCGTAGCAGACGAGTTTAGCGAAGAAATAACTTATGGTAATTTTATTAGTAGCATAGGCGCATTAAATGATAACAAACATATAAAGTATGTTGATGGAATAAGACAATACATAGACAGAAGAGAAACAATTCCAGATTCTTTAATAACAGGATTAAAGAATATTACTTTAGCTCCTGCTAGTGAACTAGCAAACTTTTATTTTCCTTTTTATAAACAAATGCAAAGCACAGAGAAATTAAAAGAAATATGGAGAAACGCTGGGTTAAGTGTGTATACAAATGCTATGTTTAAAAGAATGAACATGATAGTAGAAACTAGTAGTGATTCACGTAAGAATAAAGAATCTTTTGAAAATGTTGCAACTCTTTTAAAAGCATCTAATAACGAAAAATACATAGAAAAATTAAAATCAATGTTAAGTATGGGTGATCCGATTGACGGTGTAAACATAGATAGCCCAACTTTAATAATGAATTATTTAGATCAGTTTTATGGACAACAAATATCAACAGTTCCATATTCTGAATATAATCAAGAAATGAAAGCTTTAGCTTATAGAGAAACTTTAGAATATATTTCAAATGGAAGCGACCAAACTATAGAAGAATTAACAGAAGGTTTAATAAATTTATCTCAACGAGTAGTAAAAACTAGAGCAAACCCACAAGAAATTAGTGGAGGATTTAAAAAACAAGATTTTGAAAAAATGCTTTATAATGATGCTAATGATATAAGCAATATAGATAACACTATAAATAGTAAATACAAGGCCATAGCTACAAGTAGTATAGCTTATGGAGCAGATCCAAAACATATAATAATGAATGTAAAACTAGCAGAAGCAATAAACAATAAACTTGGAAGTGAAGGCGCAATTATATCAGTTTTTGAAAATAAAGATATGATTAGAACAGAAGAAGAATTGTTTCAACAAACTGTGTTTTCTAATATAAATCAAAATCAAAAACTACAAGCTAGAGGTGGAGAATTTAACAGAAAAATAATAGAACCTGCTTTTAAAAATAAAGAAGAACAACAAGCATATCGAAATAATTTAATAGATAATACTGGAAATTCAAAAGTAAGAGAAAGTATGTATGCACCTTTTACTGTTAAGTACAAAAATACAGATGGTGAAGTTGTAAATATACCAATGATTTTTGGTAAGACTTATAAATTGCATTATGATGAAACAACAGAAAAAACTCATGTAGTTCTTATTGATGATGATGGAGAATTTAGAACTATTAATGGCTATCTTGAAATAGATAATGGTAGTGGAAGTGATCCTTTTGTTTTTAATACACAATCAATAATAGAAGAAAACACTGCGCAATTAGATGCAATTGCAAAAGTAAAACAATTAGAGAATATAATAGAAAAAGAAAAAGACTTTATACAAAGTGAAATAGAATTAACAACAGACTCATCTGCTAACTTTAGCATATCTCGATCTGAGCCTGTCCCAACAATAAATCTTGGTAAAAAAATATTTAGGCATTTCTTTCCAAAAAATACAGAAGAAAGAATTGCAGTAAGTCAAAGCCTTATAAACGAATCTGAAGAAGCAAAACAAAAAATAATAGACGGAGTAAAAGAAACTGATGAAAATTTAACACGAATAGAGGAAATTAAAAACAATCCAGAAAAACAAAAAATACTTAAATATAAAGGTACAGGTACAGACCTTACTATGAATGTAGCTTCTATAGTTGCTAAGATGTTACCTGCTAACAATGAAGAAAACTTAACAAATTATTTAATTGAAATTGCAAATGTAGAAAGTGATGCTGGAACAAATCCAGATACTTACGTAGGCAAAAATAAAGATATGGGTATTTGGCAAAATTACAAAGCATTAACTACTATGCAATTATATATAAAAGAAAATACTAAAGGAGATCAATTTGCATCTAATGTTAAAACAATAGAAGACGCTATGCAAAACTATATACCTTATTTTTCTATTGCTAATACAACTATAGAACATTTAAAAAGTCCTCTTGTTAGTGCTGTTGTAGCTAGGTTGTATATAGCATTAACACAAGATCCTATACCTGACACTATGGATGGTAGATCTGTTTATTGGAAACAACATTATAATACAGAATCAGGAAAAGGAACAATAGAAGATTACAGAAATAAAAATAGATAATGGCAGACTTTAAACCTAATCCTTTATGGGGAAATACACCTCAATCATTAGCAGAATCTCCTTCGTGGTGGGGAGATGTAACAGATAACCTTGCTTTAATCTATGCTCCTTTACAAAATAAAATGCAAAATTTTGTGTTTCCAGCAGAGGAATCTTTTAATGTTACTATTGATCAATTAAAAAATCACCCTACGCATATTTGGGATGAGTTAACTGAAGCTAGAAGCCAAGCAGAATTTGCTAACATTTTAACAATGAACCAAGAAATGTCTGAAATTAGAGATAGATTATCTATTAACAATTCTATATCAGCTATGTTAATGGCAGGATTATTAGATCCAATTAATCTAGTACCAATTCCTGGTGCTGTAGGTATGGGTTTTGTTAAGGCTGCAAAAAGAACTGTGCCTTCAATAGCTGGCTTAACAGCAGTACAAGAAACATGGAGAGCAGAAAGAGATCCAACACATACTGGGTTAGAAGCTGTTGGAGCTATAGCAGGTAGTGCATTCTTTGGTGGGTTACTTACAGGAACAATAGGGCATTTAACAAGAGGAATGAATGTAGGCAAGATAGGCAGTAATTATAACAAAGCTCATTTAGAACAAGAAGGTAAAAAAACTAATCTTAAAAAAAGAAAAGTTCAATACAATAAAAGAACTAAAGCTATTGAAGAAGTAGATGTAGATCAGTTTGAAGCACCTTTAAAAATAAAAGAAAGAGTTTTAGATGACAAGAAAAGACCTAGAAATGTTAAAGGCTTTGAAGGTAAGAATAAAGGGGAAGATGATTCAGAACAACTAAAGTCAGTATTTGGAAGCTTTGAAAAAACAACGCAAATAGGAATACTTGGAAGATTAATGGGAAGGTTTGCTAGCCCTTTTGCTAGTAGAATGGCGCAACAACTTATGTCTGATATGTCATTAACTACTAAAAATGTAGACGCTGGAGGTGTAGCTATTGAAGGTAAAGGAAGTGTTAAGCTTAATGATGCACAACACATTCATACTAAAGCTATAATTATTAGAGATTTACAAGATTCATGGACTCAATATTATGGTGATAGAACTACACAACCAGCAAGATTTGCTGGTATGCCTACTTATAAATGGGCGGCACAAGTACATCAATTTACAACTGGCAACAAAGACAAGCTAACTTTTGAAGAATTTTCTGCACAAGTTTTTAAAACAATAGCTGTAGCTTCAGATAAAACTAGAACAATAAATGATCAATCTGTAGAGTTTGGTAAAATAGTACATGAAACACCACAAATACAACAATCAGCAGAAAAAATAGTTGCCGCATTTAAAAAAGCTGGGGATATGGGGGAAGAAGTTGGTATATTTAGAACAGAAGATGGAATAAAAAAATCATTTCTTCAAGACCATGATGAATACACTCAGTATTATATGCAATATTTAGATTTTAAAAAAATTAAAAAGCCTACAATAGCAGAATCATTTGCATTAAGAACAGCAGAAAGAAATATGGCTAAACTTTTAAATGATATGGAAGAAAAAGAAATATTTGTTTTAAGGTTAATGGGAAAGAAAGAAGACGCAGGAGCTAAAATAGAAGAAATATTAGAAACAATAGCAAAAAGAAAAGAAAAAAATGTTGAAAGATACAAAGATATTGTTAACGAAGAAATGCACAAAAAAACTAAAAAGAAAAATTTAATAACAGAAATAGAACAACATATAAAAGAAAGTCTGCAAGATCAAAAAGATATTCTTTCTGCATTAGATGAAGCTTATCATACTAGAGGTTTAACTAAAAACCAGCTTGAAAAAAGAAATGATATAATTAAAAGGCTGTTTTCTGTTTATGGATTGCAAGATGTAAAAGGTAAACCTATTAAAGCTAAAGGTACTCCAAAACAAGAACAGCTATTAAAAGATTTAAATGATCAATTAAATGCACCAGTAAGTTATGCTAAACAAAATTACATGAAAGATCTGTTAAAAAAAATAGATCAGCCTGCTACTGAATCACAAGAAAGATATATAGCTCATCTTAAAAAAACTGTTGAAGGCACACATTTTACTAAAGGTTCTCTTATGCCTCCTAATGAAGCGCATTATATTACTAGGATATGGAACGAAGGAGCTATAAGAGATAACTATGACAAATTTGTTAAGATGGTTCTTATGCCCTATCTTCAAAAATCTCCTTCTGGAAAACTTAGAAGAATTTTAGAAGAACAGCCAAAACCTAATGCTACTAAGGATGAGCTTCTTGAATTAGATATTGCTAAAGAAAATGCTCTTAAAACAAAAGCAGAAGAAATAGCAAATAAATTAATAGGTGAAGCTGGCGATACTAATTTTGATAACATGAATGGCAAAGGGCAAGCACGTTTCTTTATGAAAAGAGATTTAGATATGCCCAACTATCATTTATTAAAAGAACATAATGGTATGGCAGATTTTATAGAAACAGATATTAGAGCTATAAGTACAGCTTATTATACTAAATTTGGGCCAGCTATTGAAATGGCTAGAATGTTTGAAGGAGATAGATTAGGTGAAAGAATGATTAGAAAATCAATCTTTGACATAGTTTTAAGACATGCAGATGAAATTAATACTAAAGGTGCTAAACCTTTTATGAAAGATTTAATGGCGCATGAAGATGATTTTAATATAGGTGTAGATGCTGTGTTAGGAAGAATAGGTAATCCTGCAACTAATGGTTCTACAAGTAACCAGCTTGTTAAAGCCGCTATGCAGTTATCACAAATGGCTATGATGGGTAAAGTAATTATAGCCTCATTAGCAGACCCAGCTAAGATTATTTTATCAAGGGGTATGCGAGATGTTTTTGGCAGATACTTTAAAAATTGGGCTGTTGATTTAGATGAACGTGGCATGATGAAAGCGGCTAAAATAGATTTAGAAGTTAGCTCTGAAACTTTAAATACTGTATTAAATACAGCTAGATACAGAGTAATGCAAGCAGACGCTATGGGTAATTATGGCAATAGAAAACTAGGTAAACTTGGTGATAAAGTAATGGGTGGCTTAGATGACCTTGCTACTGGTTTTTATAATATGAACCTACTTAATTCTTGGACAGATACTTTTAAAGGATGGGTTGGTCTTATGTCTGCTGATAGAATATTAAGAAATGGAGCGTATTTAGAAGCTAATACTTTTTATGTTAAGATGCCAAAAACTGATTATACAATTAGATATGGTAAAGGTAAAGAAACAGAAGATGGAAGATATATTCCAGCTTTTGCTAGACAAAATGAAAAAACAATTTACATAGATTCTGATGCTGTAAGAGCTCAATTCAAAGATAAAGCATGGTTAAAACCTAAAGTTAAAGGAGTTAAACCATTAGAAAATGTGTTTGAAACTCCTGATGAATGGCATGATTTTGTTTTATTACATGAAATTACACATAGTAGACACCCTAATAAACTTAAAAAATCTAAAGCAGATTATGAAAATGATACTAATGCTTTAGCTATGAAAATATTTAAACAACAAAAAACACAATTTAATAAACGTACTGTTACACCATTAACTAAAGATCAATCTTTAGACTTAGATATTTTAAGACAGTATGGATTAGGACAAAGAGATTTAATAAATATGCACAATGCTTGGAAAAATTCTGGTGGCAAACGTGGAAAAGAAATATATTACTCTAATGTTCAAGCTTGGGGTGATGATGTAGATCCTGATTTAATTAGAAAATATACTGTAGCTGTTAGAGCCGATCAAATTAATACTATTATTACTCCTACAGATGCAGATAGATCAGCTTTGTCTTATGGTATTATAGGCAGAGGAGCGCAAAGAAGACAACATAATTTCTTTAAAATGCCTATTCAGTTTATGTCTTGGAGTTTTGCGGCAAACAATAAAATTATAATATCTTCCTTGCAAGGGCGCAACAAAGGACAAATGTCTGGTATGGTAGCTATGGTAGCTTTAGGATTTATGTCTGATTATTTAAGAAATCCTAGTTATTGGAAACAAAAAGACTGGCAAGAAAAAGTTGTTAAAGGTGTAGAATACTCAGGATTAACAGCTTATTGGTTAGATATATCTAATACTATTGAGATTATGTCTGACAATAAATTTGGTATAAGACCTATGTTAGGTGGAGCAAATCCTTTTGCTGGAGATTTAGGAGATACTTTGTCTGAACCTTTTGGGCCAGTAGGTAGTATGGGCTATGATATAATTAAAATGTTAACAGATCCTAATTTATCAGATAACAGAAGAGCATCTATTATTAGACGATTAATTCCTTACAATAATTTGTTTTATGCAGATTGGTTATTTAAAGGAGCACAAAAAAATATAATGGAAAGAGATTAATTGTGCGTAGTAATATAATTTAAAAGGAGGTTTTATATAAATTATGGCTATTTTAGTAAACGATACAACACCAAGAAATCAATATACTGCATCTGCTGGTCAGACTGCATTTACATATTCTTTTGAAATTTTTGAAGTAACAGATGTTAAAGTTTACAATGGAACAAGTCTTTTAACTTATGCTTCTAGCCCTTCTAATGGGACACAATACTCAGTTAGTAATGCTGGAGTAACAGGAGGAGGTGTTGTTACATTAGGTTCTGGAGGAGCAAGTAACGGAAATGTAATAACTATTATAAGAGACATACCTGTTAAAAGAACAACAGATTTTCCTAGTTCTGGGCCATTTAACATTGAAAGTTTAAACACAGATCTTGATAAAATTGTAGCTATTTTAAGTGAACGTGAAAATGAAATTAGTAGAGCTTTACAATTAAGCGATACAGACACTACAACTACTATGACTTTACCTGTTACAGCAACAAGAGCTAATAAAATATTATCTTTTGATAGTAGTGGTAATGCTACTGTAGTAGCTAAACCATCATCATCAAGTATAACTATTAACACAGGAACAGCAGGTTCTTCTGCTAGTGGGTCTGTATCTTATTCTGACAGCACAGGTGCTATAGCTATAGTCTTAACAATTCCAAGAGGAAATACTGGAGTTACTGGAAATACTGGATCTGCTGGATCAGATGGCTCTGATGGTGCAGATGGTACATCTACAAAATGGAGTACTGGAACAACTCTTCCATCATCATCTTTAGCAAATGGAGACTTGTTTTTATTTACAGCAGACGTAGCAAATGGATTAACATGGAAAGATACAAATGGATCAAGTAATTTAACTTCAGCTTCTAAAGGAGATATAGCCCAGTACCAGTCAAGTGGCACTAAGTGGGTAAAACAAAATAATATAGTAGGAGCAACAGGAGCGCAAGGAGCGCAAGGGGCTCAAGGGGCTCAAGGAGCGCAAGGCCCAGCAGGTGATGGAGATATGTCAGATGTTATAGATGACACAACTCCACAACTTGGTGGCAATTTAGACATGAATTCCAAAGATATTATTACTACAAGTAATGCTAATATAGATCTTGCACCTCATGGAACTGGTAAAGTTGTTATAAGAGGTAATACAAATTCTGGTATTCTAATTTTAAATTGTGAAAATAATACACATGGACAGCAAATTAAAGGTCAGCCTCATAGTGCTAATATAAGTAATGAATTAACACTTCCTGCTGGGGGTGATGGTGAGTTAGTATCTACTGTTGCCACCCAGACCCTTACTAATAAAAGCATAGTTGCTACACAATTAACAGGAACAGTAGATTTAGCAAGATTGTCAGATGCAAGTACTAGCGCAAAAGGTATAGCATCATTTGCTAGTGCAGACTTTGCTGTATCTTCTGGAGCAGTAACACTCGAAGCGGCAGTTCCTAAAACAGATGAAACGAACGTATATACTGCACCACAACGTAATGCTTTAACAGCAGATAATGACGGCTCACTTGATATGAATGCTAACAATAATTTTAAAATTACTGCTGGAGGCAATTTTGCTTTAACATTTACTAATCATGCAGATGGACAATCTGGTTATGTATTGTTAGTTAATAGTGGTGGTCATACAATATCTTTACATGCTAACACTAAAGGGTCAGCAACGACTGCGGCAACTTTAACTACGGCAGGAACGTATCTTGTTAGTTATTTATCAGATGGAACAAATGCTTACATAACAAATTCAGTAGTTTATGCATGAGTATTCTTCAAAATAGCAATGCAATCTCTGCTCCAGCGGCAACTGGTTTCTATACCCATCAAATAGCTAATAGTATTAGAGTGTCTAATAGTTCTGCAAATTCTTCGGCTACAAATTATTTGTATCGTAATGGTGGAGCAGGAAATAGAGATACTTGGACAATAGGTATGTGGATAAAAAGAGCAAGAATAGCTACATCTAGCTCTCATACTTCTATGGCTACTTGGGGTGGTCATTCTGGGAGTGGTTCTGGTAGAGGTTATGGTATGGTTAATGATTATACTGGAACTATAAATGGAATGTCTTTTGAAGATAATAATAATAGTTCTTGGCATGTAACTACTAGAACAAATGCTATGTATAGGGATTTATCAGGTTGGACTCATGTTTGTTGGAGGTATGATTCTACACAAGGTACAGATAGTAGTAGAGCAAGAATGTATGTTAATGGAGAGTTAATTACAAATTTACAATCAACAACATATCCAGCACAAAACGCAGATCATAGTTGGAATGGTGGTGGTTATCAATTTATAGGAACTAATGGAACAGGTACTAATGGAAACAATCCTTATCAAGGTTTTGATGGTTATATAGCTGAAGTAGTAGCTATTGATGGAACAAGTCTTGATCCTATGGATAATTTAGTAGAAACTAAAAATGGTGTAATTATTCCAAAAGATCCAAGTGGTTTGACTTTTGGTTCTGAAGGATTTTATTTAAAGTTTGAATCAAGTGGTGATTTAGGTAATGATTCGTCTGGTAATAATAATGATTTTACAGTAGCAGGTATATCAGCACACGATCAAATGCTAGACTCTCCAACCTTTGGTGGTTCTAGTTCTGGTAATTTTCCTACATTAAATCCTTTATTCAAACATGAAAATATGACATTTTCCGAAGGTAATTTAAAACATTCAACAAGTACCAATGATAGAGGTGTTATGTGTAACATAGCAATACCCAAGACTGGTAAGTGGTATTGGGAACATCTTTCAGTTGCATTTCATAATCCTGCTGGTAATGAAACCCATAATGTTGGTATTAATATTGCATCAGTTAATATAGATGGAAGTGATAGAGGTGGTAGAGCTACAGGTATTACTTATGCTTCTTATAATGGTGGGAAATCTGTTGAAGCTGATTCTACTGCATCCTATGGAACTGGGTGGGCAGAAGGTGATATTGTTGGAGTTGAGTTTGATGCTGATAATGGAACAATTAATTTTAGTAAAAATGGTAGTTGGCAAGGTGATATATCTTTAACTACAGCTCAAAAAGCAAAAGAATGGTTTCCATTTGTAGGAATGGGTGGTGCATCAAATCAAGAAATAGGTATATTTAATTTTGGGGCTGACAGTTCTTTTTCTAATGAAAAAACATCTGGTTCTGCTAATGCTTCAGATGATAATGGATTTGGCAGTTTTTATTATTCTCCTCCTTCTGGAGCATTAGCCTTAACTTCCGCTAACCTCCCAGTAGCAGATGCAATAGACCCTGCTGAAACTGATGATGATTATCCACAGAAATTGTTTGCACCAAAACTTTATACAGGAGATGGAGCAAGTACATTAGCTATATCTGGAATGGATTTTAAACCAGATTTTACATGGATTAAAGCTAGAAATGATACATCAGGGCATAAATTATTTGATTCTACAAGAGGAGTTACAAAGTATGTTGCTTCAGATTCTACTGCTCTTGAAGTTACAGCATCTAATACTTTAAAGTCTTGGACTTCTGATGGTTTTACTGTAGGAGATGAATCAGGAGTTAATTATAATTCGTCAACTAATTATGTATCTTACAACTGGAGAGCTAATGGTGGAAATTTAACTACAAATACACAAGGTTCTGAAGATTCTACAGTACAAGTTGATCCTTCTGGTGGTTTTTCTATAGTAACTTATACTGGTACTCAATCAAATGCTACAATAGGACATGGATTATCTTCTGCGCCAAAATGTATTTTAGTAAAATGTAGAGATTTTGATAGAAATTGGGCTGGATTATTTGTAAATGGACCAGGTAATGGTACATCTATGATATTAAATAGTAATTCTTATGATACATCAAGTGGTTATTGGAATAATACTAATCCTACTTCTACTGTTTTTAGTATAGGAGGTGGAACAGAAACTAATAAATCTGGTAAACTTTTTGTAGCTTATTGTTTTGCAAATACAGAAGGTTATATTAAATCAGGCACATACGTTGGAAATGGAAATAATGATGGTACATTTGTCTACACAGGACATAAACCCGCATTTTTATTAATTCGAGAGGTAGCCCAAGATAACTGGTTATTATATAATAATAAAACATTAGGATATAATTTAGATTCAGCAGGTAATGCACAAGTATATCCAGATACTAGTAGTGCTGAAGAAAATCAAGCATCAAGAGCAATTGACCTATATTCTAATGGCTTCAAATTACGCACATCAAATGCAACTGGAAATGCTAGTGGTGGAAATTATATATACTTATCCATAAGTTCTAATCCATTTAAATATGCAACAGCAAGGTAATTAACAAAGGAGAACAACAATATGTGGGCTTTACTAAATGACGCAGAAGATTCCATAGAGGAGTTGATTCAACACCCAAAGACTATGGTTATTGGTGGCACAACATACCCAAGACAAATGTTTCAATGGAGTACAAGTGAATTAAAAGCAGTAGGTATAGTACCAGTAACAACAAGTGGTACATCTCTTAATAGTGCTTACTACATAGAAAAGAATGAAGCATTTGCTATAGCAGGTGATAAGAATAGTGTTGTTAGAACTATAGGAGAAAAATCCGCTGACAGAAAACTAGCAGATGAAGATGCTAAAGATGAAGATGGCAATCAACTTTTAAATCAAGATGGTTCTAAAACTATTAACTACGGATTAAAAACTATAGCTAAAAACAAAGCAACTACACAAGCTAATGGATTACTGCAAGGATTTTCGTGGCTTATTGAACGTAAAGTTACTGCCGATAAATCTGTGCCTTCAGACGTAGTTACTTATATGGCGGCAATTCGCAAAGATTGTGATGACATTCAAAGCGCCTTAGATGGAGCTTCAGACCTAGATGCCTTTATAGCATTGCACAACGATACTTACAAAGAAGATGGCACAGTAGATGTTGTGGCCCGTGTTAACAGATGGACAGCAGATACTAATGTGAAAGCTTATAGGAGATAGTATGTTTGAAT
>Ga0209337_1002557_pt1 | contig 13110 bp, 28 predicted proteins | sample LinPmetageLP53_FD_184044 | JGI IMG/M metagenome (GOLD analysis project Ga0209337, IMG submission 184044) | Marine viral communities from the Pacific Ocean - LP-53 (SPAdes) (version 2) | ecosystem: Environmental > Aquatic > Marine > Oceanic | place: Pacific Ocean | collected 2010-02-08
GGTGATGATAAGATTGTCTTACTTGTTGCGGTTTGGGAGAATGCAAGCAACTTTATAGCACTCAAAGCCTCCACAAGTTCGGGGACTTATACTATTAATTGGGGTGATGGAAACACATCATCGGGAATCACAAGTGCTGCACAATCAGACCATGAGTTTGCTTACTCAGGTCTGTCAGCAGACACATCGGCTTATGGGTATCGTCAATCAATTGTGACCATTACCGCAGATTCGGGAAATTTAACGGTGTTCAATTTAAATGTCAGACATGGTTCGGGAACGAATGATTATGCGACAGGTGCTTTAGAGTGCAATATTGCAAGCCAGTCAATTACCGATTTGGGGGATATGTTTCGTTCTAATAATGAACAAAAGCATCCGTGGCTTGAAAGGTTTGAATATATCGGAACGTGTAACGTCACAGATTGGGCGTATGCGTTTTATGGTTCAGGCATACAATATTTTAAAGCGACTGCGCCAAATGCGACTGATGCGAGGTTTCTTTTTTATTCATGTTCAATAAGATACTTGCACGGAAAGTTGGGTTCGGGTTCATGTAATGCTCAAACTATGCTTAAGCACGCGACCAATATTAATGAAATTCCATCAACTTGGGATTTAACAGGATTTAGCGACATAGGTTATATGATTAGTTATTCCTCTTTAGGCACATTTGGAACGGTTGATAATCCAATTGCATTACCCGACAATAAAGCTGCCTTACAATTTGCGAGACAAACGAACACTCTGCGCGAAGTAAATATTGCATCGGGATATTTTAAAGGTAATATGCAACTTTTGTTTTATCAATCTAAAAATCTTACAGCAGTTCGTGGATTAAACGGAACGGCTATTACAAGTTTATCCCAATCATTTTATCAAGCCTATTCGCTACAAATATTAGATTCGTCAAACATTGTAGTATCATTTGATTTGTCAGATTGCAATTTTGCGACTCAAGGATTGGTTGATATATTCAATGATTTGGCAAGCGCAACTGCCACTATTACAATCACAGGAAACCCCGGAACTGCAGGACTTTCAGCAGCAAATTTACTAATCGCTACCAACAAAGGGTGGACAGTAACTACTTGATATGAGTTTAAAGATACCAACGCAACCTGCATTTTACAAGCAGACAATGAAGCCTGAAGAGTATTGGGCAGTAGGACTTCATAAGGTAATCAATACCAAGTACGAGTTACTTATTGAAAACCATGAAGAGTATGATTATCCCGTAGATGGATGGAACTACTATGTAACACCTCCGCAAGCGTATTTGGATTGGGTGGAAGCGAACACGCCTGTTGACCCTCCAATTTCAGAATGATATGGAGGCGATACTTGAAGCGTTAGCGAGTTACGGAATAGCTGGAATATTCTTGGCGGTTTTGGTATTCTACCTTAATAAACTCACAGACATACACAGGGACGAAAGGAAGGAATGGAACGAGGCAAATAATGACCACGTTGATAAATTCGCCAATGTGATTAATGACAACACCAAAGCGTTAACCGAAATGCGTGGTGAAATTCGTGAGAACAAATGTAAAGTGAAATGAAGGCGAAGAAGAAAGAAAACCAAGCGGTAAAGGTTATTAAGAAGTGGGAAGGGTTTATGCCAGCCCCTTATCTATGTCCTGCTGGAGTGCCTACTATTGGCTACGGAAATACAATGTACGAGAATGGGGACCGGGTAGCAATGGAAGACTGCACGGTAGACAGAAAAAGAGCGGAAGAAATACTACTAAACTTTGTAAAGAAGGTAGAAGCTCAGGTACTGGAAGTGGTAGACGTTAAGTTAAAGTCTTACCAGTTAGCCGCTTTGACATCTTTTACTTACAATGTAGGAATAGGTAACCTAATGAAGTCTACCCTACTTATTAAGGTCAATAATTGCGTAGAGGACCAGAACATCCCAGACGAATTTAGACGCTGGAATAAAAGCAAGGGTAAAGTATTAGCAGGGTTAACCGCCCGTAGAGAAGATGAGGCAGCTATTTGGCTTGGGGAGGTGTGAACGAATCCTACTGCTAACCGTTGGGCTTTGCCTTCTGGTTATTGTGGCGGTAGGTGGTAGGCTTTGCTATACTCAGGAGGTGGGCTTAGTTCAGGCCGAAAGAATAAGGGTTAGTAAACAGAAGATAGAAGCCTACGAATTAGACATAAAAGGGCTACAAAGAAAAGTCGTTAACTTACAAGCCGAAAACTGCCAACTTGAAGAACTTAAACAACGGGTCCATGTTCGTACATTGGTTAAGATTGATTCTATTAGCGTACTTCCTTTTAATGGCAAGTCTGACTTTTTCGCAGACGAAGCGGCCCGTATTGATTCCATACGCACAAGATACCTTAGTAGGAATAACTAAGTATCAGTTCGACATAGTGCTATTTTCGTTCTCTTATCTTAGCGAATTACGGCACACCTCAAAGATTCAGTCTAAGCAGCTAACGCGCTTGGATAGTATAGTAAGCCTAAAGGACAAAGAACTATCCTTAGAACGGCTTAAAATAGCTGAGAAGGATAGCATAGAGCTTAATCTTACAGAGGTCATAGAGTGCCACAAAAAGGCAGCCCGTAAGAAGAAACTAAAGAACACTTTTTTACATATAGGTCTGGGCGTGGCAATAGTAGCCGAAGCCGTATTAATTATTCAACTTGCACGATGACTAAACGAGAAGCGATAGACGTAATACTTGAAGAAAACGCGAAGGACTGCGCCAATACATACGGGCTTTCGATGACCGAAGAAGATAAGAAAGGTATTAAAGAAAGGTGGAGAACAAGGCTTTTAAAAATGCGTGAGATTGACCGTAAATTTTGTGATAACGCAAGGTTCAAAATTAATGAGTGAACAGAGGCCACGGCTTCGGGGTAATAAGTTGGCAGCCTACCAGAACTTAACAAGGGACGAAAGACGAATACTGGTAATAGGCGACCTCCACGAGCCGTTTTGTTTAGACGGTTACTTAGATTTTTGTATAGATACCTACAAGCGGCACAACTGTAACCAAGTAGTCTTTATCGGTGATTGTATAGACTCCTCATTTTCGAGCTTTCACGAAACAGACCCAGACGGCTACGGAGGGGGGGACGAATTAGAGCTTGCAATAGACAGACTTCAGCGATGGGTAGAAGTTTTCCCGGTCGCAGACGTTACCATAGGAAACCACGACCGTATAATAAGTAGAAAAGCCTTTAGCGGAGGCATACCTAAAGCGTGGATTAAGACTTTTAACGAAGTCCTGAAGGCTCCTACTTGGAACTTTGTAGATAGAGTAGTTTACGATGGGGTTCAGTATGTCCACGGTGAGGGTGGAACGGCTCGAACTAAATGTAGGGCAGATATGCAGTCTACCGTTCAGGGCCATTTACATACCCAATGTTATACTGAATGGTATGTAGGTCAGAACTTTAAAGTGTTCGGCTCCCAGATAGGGTGTGGTATCGACTTTGACCGCTATGCTTTCGCCTATGCCAAACGAGGCAAAAAGCCAGCGATAGGCTGCGCGGTAGTTATCGGAGGTCACACCTGCATAAATGAGTTAATGGAGCTATGAACCTTATTATAGTTCTGGTAATGATTCTTATGATGCTTCAGCTTGTAATAATTGCAGGGCTTATCTATCTACTGTACTTGGTCCGCCAAATTGAGGACACGCAGGACGTTATCTTTAACGCAGCGGCTAACTGCGAAGAGTTCTTTAGTGCAAACCAAGACGGCTACACCTTTTCAGCTAATTAAATTCGTCAACAAATTAGGGGTTTATCTACTTGGTTCTTAGGTAGTTACATTAAAATAGGATTCGAACCTTAAAAAAACTTCTTTCTTTTTGTTGCCACGTCAAAACTTTAGTATATATTTGTCGCTATAACCAAACAAGTAAAATGAATAAATTTTGGAATGAACTATACAAGCTGCCTTTAGTAAAGCCAAAAAAAACGAAGGCGAAGGAGCGGTATCCTTCAAAAAAGCAATGCGAAAAGATAGCCTTAGAGAATGGCTATGTAATTAGATGGGATTGGTATGGAAAGGCTGGACACAAAGTAGAACCTAACGAACTCGGAGAGTCTTTCTATAACACCATTGAAGTAATGGAAAAAGTCACAAAACCCTAAGATGAAAATTCAATGTAAAGTATGTTTAGAAAGTCCTATAGTGGACATTCCTAATATCTGCAAGGCAACTGACGGAGAGGATATTCATTGCCCCGAATGCGATAAGTGGCTTGCAACTGCCCAGATAGATAGATTTAGACAACATTGGGGAACTGAAGATGATACCTACTTGACAGAGGACGGTAAATTAATTCAGGACTATCCAATAAAAATAGTATCAATTTAAACAGACCAATGACAGACAAACAAGTACAACGCATTAAAAGCCTTCTGCCTTATCAAGGTATAAAGCGAATAGCCGAAGAAACTGGCTACTCCCGAAGCACGGTAATAGACTGCCTAACCACTTACCGCACGGGTCGAAGAATAGACGCGGATAAAATATACACCTGCGCCCATAAACTACTAAAGGAACGCGGTATAATTTACGAGGTATGAAATGGAAAGCCTTACTACATTACAACAACTGCTTAAAGAGCAGCGCGAATGTATCGAACGTATCAACGCAATACTTGAAAGACCGCGCAAAAAAAGTATTAATAAGCAGCACGACAATAGACCAAGTTCGGACCGGGCTAAAGTATTGTGAGCTTGCTAAAGCTACGGACTCAGAAGAGTATAAACTCTGGAATGATTTTTTTACCATAATCAAAGACTACAAATAATCTTAACTTTAACTAACTATGAAGAACTTATTTAAAGCATTGGCAGCGTTCCAGCAGGAATGCCCGATAATCCACAAAAGTACGCAGGGCTACGGCTATTCTTATGCCGACCTACCTACTATCCTGAAGACTATTAACCCACTTTTAGGTAAGCACGGTTTAGGCTTTACGCAGCCCGTGGACCTTGACACTATCCAGACTATTATTTTCCACGTAGAAAGCGGTGAGCAGTTAACCAGCTCCACCCTTATGCCTTCAGACGTAGAATTAAAAGGGATGAATAAGTTTCAGGTAGACGGTTCTAAGATTACCTATTACAGACGCTACGCTTTATCCTCTATGCTGGGTATCGTAACCGACAAAGATACGGACGCAGGAGGCACCCCAACTAAAGCGAAGCCAAAAGCAAAGCCAGCGAAGAAGACAGAAGAGAAGACAACCCCAAAAGACTTAACGCCTAAAGCTCCAGAATGGAAAGACGCTATAAGCTATCTTAAAGGTGCTGGCAAAATGTCTAAGATTAAGGAGGCGTGGACCTTAACCGAAGAGAATGAGAACCTTTTAATGGACGCAGTACTATGAAAATTAGAGCAAGCGCAATAGGTCAGGTTATGACCAATTCACGAAAGAAAGGCGAACTATCTAAGACGTGCCAGAGCTACGTTCAGAAGGTACTAAAAGAAGAACTCTACGGAGTTCGGTCTATGTTCTCTAACAAGTACACCGACAAGGGTAATATAATGGAAGACGAAGCGATAGACTTAGTAGCCAGCTTCTACGACCTTGGAATAGTATTAAAGAACGAAGACTACTTCACGAATGAGTTTATAAAAGGAACTCCAGACGTTATCTTAGAAGACTCGGTAAGGGACATTAAATGTAGCTGGGACGTTGGCACCTTTCCACTATATCAAACCGAAGTACCGAACAAAGATTACTACTGGCAGCTTCAGGGGTATATGTGGTTAACAGATAAAGAAGTAAGCTACTTGGACTACTGTCTAATGGACACGCCAGACCACCTTATAAGCTCAGAGGCGCGAAGTATGGCTTACCGTTTTGGGGTGCAGGAAATAAGCCAAAGCCAGCACACCGATTTAGTGCAGAATATGACCTTTAGTAGGCACCCTGAGAATATGCGAATCAAAACTTTTCGCGTTGACCGGGACGAAGAAGCAATAGAGCAGATTAAAAACAGAGTAACCGAAATTAATAACTATATAAATACACTTTAAAATGGAAGTAACAGGAAACGTAGTAGAATTTAGCGACCAGTCAGGAGTAACCAAAGCTGGTAAGGAGTTTAAAAAAGCTCAGTTAGTTATCAAAAACAACGAGGGGTATAATGACGCGGAGAAGTTCATAGCTTTTACCGTATTAGGAAAGTCAATAGATAACTATGACCACAAAGAAGGCGACTTAATAACCGTATTCTTTGACATCGAAAGCAGGGAGTACAACGGTAAGTACTACACAGAAGCGAAAGCGTGGCAGTTTAGAAGGACGGCACCCGACACTTTCACCGCTGAGAAGTCAGACAACCCAAAGACTATTACTCATTCACCTTTCTAATGCTGAAAGGTTACGAAATAACCGAAGACTTAACTACCCACGAACGGGCCGAAGTTCTACCGCTTATTGTGGCAGGGCTTCGGTCTAAGGTGGGGAGTTCAAAGGCGGTAGCTGGTTCATACATTTGCGACACCCTGAACGGTTCAGGACGCTTAAAGGACTACAAGCTAAACCCCGTTAAGCTCCGTAAGTTAATACAGACTATTCGGCTGGAGTCTATACTTTTTGGGGTCTGTTCTTCTTCTAAAGGTTACTACTTAGCCGAAGGTGTGCAGGACTTGAGCGAATGTATAGAAAGTCTTACCCAAAGAATAAGACAACAACAAAGGGTAGTGGATGCTCTCGACTTCCAGCGTGAAAAGCTAAAGGGCTTAGAGATGCTTAAAGGCTTATGAGTAAGATAATAAAGAACTACAAGCGGCAGAAGTGCGCGGAGATTCTGGTAGCACTTGAAAAGATAGAAAAACGAATGGACACTTTTAATAAGCTCAGTAATGAAGTTAGAACTAAAAGGTAGAGATACGGAGTTAATCTTAACCGTAATGCACGCTTACATTCACGGGTTAGACGACTGCCTATCCTATGCAGGAAAGAAGCGTTTAGCCGACATAGAAGCTAAACAAGTCTGTAAGTATTTAGGGTATTTTAACAAAGACTTATTTAAGGAACGGGCTAAGAACAATTTAGAAGCACTAAATGGCAAAGAAGAAACGGAAGCGGTCACAAATAGTTAAGCAGTTAGATAGCGTCTTTAGTCAGTACATAAGACTAAGGGCGGCTAACTTAGACGGCTTCGCGGAGTGCGTAACGTGCGGAAAGGTAGACCATTGGAAGAAGCTACAATGTGGACACTTTATGTCCAGAAGAAAGTACAGTACCCGGTGGACCGCTGACCCGATACCAAACTGCGCCCCACAATGTATGGCTTGTAATATGTACGCTCAGGGCGAGCAATTTAAGTTTTCTATATACTTAGACCAGACCTATGGAGAAGGTGCATCAGACACATTGTTATTAGCCTCTAACCAGATAATTAAGTACTCAGACCAAGAGCTTTTAGAAATGGTAGACAAATACAAAGCACTACTGAGTGAACTAAAATAGTATCTTTGTCGTAACCGATGCAGCGGTAATCTTAACGACATTTAAAGCTCTGGCTTAGTAGGTTCTGCATAACCGAACGGCTGGGGCTTTTTTTATAATATGGCACGACCTGAAAGAATGAACGTAGATTACTTCCCACACTACATAGCTGACGGAAAGAAGATGTACATAATAGAAAGCCTGTACGGTAATGACGGCTACGCTACTTGGTACAAGCTCTTAGAGATATTAGCGAAGACAGATAACCATTGGATAGACCTTCAGGACGAAGCTAATCTAATGTTCGTTAGTGCTAAGTGCAGGATAGACCAGAAGAAACTACTTGAGATTGTGGAGTCTATTGTAAAGCTCGGAGAGTTTAACCCTGAACTCTGGAAGGAATGTAAGGTAATCTGGAGCGATAAATTTATGGACTCAATACAGGACGCTTACAAGCGTAGGAATAATTACTGTATGACTTTAGAGGGTTTATGTAAACATTTACAGGGTTTAGGTAGGCAGAAACCCACAAAGGAAAGTAAAGGAAATAAAAGTAAAGTAAACCAAACTAAAGAAAAGCAGATACCTGCGTGGGAGGAGTTCAAAGATTATGCTTTAGACAAGGCTTACGAACGTAACTTAGACTTAGACCTTAACCGTGTACACTTGAAGTACGATAGCTGGGTAGAAAACGGCTGGCGAAACGGTAACGGTAAAAAGATAGATGTTTGGAAGTCTACACTTTTGAACACTTTAACCTACCTTCAAAACAAAAAGAAGAAGACAGACCCGATAGCAGCAGCTATGCACAATATAAATTCAGGAGCAAACAAAGAACTAAATGATTATGACATCTAACGAAGACCTCGGAAAAGCATTAGACAGGATAGCCGCTTATATCGGTATGCCTCATTTAGAAACACCGCAAAAGGTTATTTTAATAGACTTCTTTAAAAGCGAGTTTAAGACTATTAGAGCTGAAGAACTTTTAGAAGCGGTAAAGGGTGCTATCTCTGGACGTATTGAGCCACCGAAAGACATAAGTAAGATTCAGCGATTAAGTACGGGCTGGTTCGGTTCTATACTTCAGGGCTACAAAAAGAAGCGGCAGGAACTAAACGCCCGGCCTGAACCAATACTACCAGACCACAAAGGACCAATACTTTCACAGTTCACAGGAGTAGACGGAAAAGAACGGGCTTACTTTGAACGCTTGGAGGCTTGGTACTTAGAACACGGCAACACCTTACCACCTTACGGCTGGCCCTATGGTCACGCTCGAAAGTACCTACACGAAAACGGCAAACTTTTGGTAACGGCTAAAGACAAGGACGAAGTTAATAGGCTGGCACTTGAACACCTCCACACGCTACCCGCTTTTTTTCAGGGCGGTAAGTCAGTAAAACGAAAGGTAGAGCAGACCCATTTAGATAGGGCGGTAATGCAGCTGCACTTAAAGCGACAAACTACAATAGGATGAAACATAAATTTAACTACGAATGGACCTTAAAAGATGCCAACTTTACGAAAGACAAAGGCAGCGTATTTAGTTGCTTTGCTTGCGGAGGAGGTTCGACAATGGGTTACAAATTAGCAGGGTTTGACGTTTTAGGGTGTAACGAAATAGACCCCAAAATGATAGAAGCCTACCGGGTAAACCATAAGCCGAAGTATAGCTACTTAGAACCTATCCAGACTTTTAAGCTCAGAAAAGACCTGCCTGAAGAACTCTACAATCTGGACATCTTAGACGGTTCACCGCCTTGCTCTTCTTTTTCTATGGCTGGAAACCGTGAAAAGGACTGGGGCAAAGAAAAGAAGTTTAGAGAAGGTCAGGCAGAACAAATCTTAGATAATCTATTCTTTGACTTTATCGACTTAGCGAAAGAACTACAACCGAAAGTAGTAATAGCTGAAAACGTAAAGGGCTTACTTCTGGGTAATGCTAAAGACTACGTTAGAAAGATTTACAAGGAGTTTGAAGAAGCTGGGTACTACTGTCAGCACTGGTTATTAGATGCTTCGACAATGGGCGTACCTCAGAGACGCGAAAGGGTGTTCTTTATTTGTTTAAGAAAAGATTTAGCACAACCTTTTTTATATCAAAAAGATATGTTTACGGAAGTACCTAAACTTGAGTTGAATTTTAATGAACCAAAATTATTGTTTTCTATTATTAAAGAAGAATTAAATACTAAAACAATTAGTGATGGTGAGTTTGATTTATGGAAAGAAAGAATAATAACAGATAATGACTTCGGTCAAATAAACCACAGATTAGGAAATAAGATAACAAGATTTACGACAAAACTAATTCATAATGATAAAGTACCATTAACAATAACTGCAGGATGTAATAACATACTATTTGATTACCCACGCAACCCGACAAAGCACGAATTTTGTAAAATTGGTAGTTACCCTATGGATTATGATTTTTTAAAATTGAGACCTGAATACTTAATAGGTATGTCAGTACCACCTGTAATGACCGCACAAATAGCTACCGAAATTTACGACCAATGGTTAGACAAGCTGAACTACTAAAAGCCCTTAACTTAACACCTGAAGACCTGACCAGAAAGACAAGGGAGCGTAGAATAGTAGACGCTAAAAAGATGCTTTGTTTCTTCTTAGATTTAAAGAGTAAGGACTTAGCTAAAATATGCGGCTATAAGGACATAGGAACCGTGAACTATAACCGTAGGACCATAGAACAAAGATTAGACATAGGAGACGAAAAAACACTTAAACTATATAACCAATTACTTAAACTATAACTATGAACACAGAAGAACTTTACAGAACAATTACAGAAGATAACACCGAAACTATTGACAAGCTCAAAGAGGCCGTAATAGATTATGAACTAAAGCGGTTTAGAGAAGACGTAATAACGAACCTCGCAACGGTTGACGAACTCATAACATACGTCTGCAAAAGGCGCGGATTGACTAAGGCGGAGCTTGCGAGTAAGGACCGTAAGCGTGGCAGGGTAGAAGCCCGGCACGTTGTCTGGTATCTCCTGAAGAACAAAACAGTAGCGAACTTCTTAACGCTCCAGCAGTTAGGCGGTATCTTTAACCGTGACCACACCACCACGCTTTGGGGTATTAAGAAAGTCGAAACGCTAATGACTTACGACCGGGAGCTACGCGAAGAGATTATGTTAGTAGCTAACTACTTCGGTAAGCGTGTACTTTGGGACGTGAACAGTAAAACGTTGAGCTATGAACGAGACTAACCAAAACAAAGAAGATGACAACTAAACGACTCGCAAGGCTTCGGGGTAGTATGCTGAAGACGGTAACCATTAGGCTACTTATAACGTATTATCTTATTTTAATACTTTTGGTGATTAATAGTTCGATTCACAATGTTAATAAACTTTCGCTATGGTAAACATTCCACTTTTAATATTAGGTACATTATGCGCTTTAATAATTCTGGCACTTATAGCCCGTGAGCTTATCAAAAAGTAAAGCGATAGTAGACCTTCTTAGCGACCCTGAGCTAATGGCTTTGGCGGTTAAGATATGCAGACACCCTGACGACCTTATACAGGAAATGGCTTTGCAACTTCTGGAAATGGCAGACGCTAAGTGGCAGGAGATAAACACCGGGGGCTACCTTAGATTCTACGTGGTCCGTTCGTTACTTAATATGGCGACCTCGAAGCGGTCTAACTTCGCTAAGAAGTATAATCTATTCACTCACACTAACGAAGTCCCTGAGCTTACAGATACAGAAGGCTACGACTATGAAAAAGAGTTAGACATTAGAACGGTAGAAGTGCTAATGGAGGAGCTTTATTGGTATGACCGCGAAATACTAAAGCTCTGGATAGAAGAAGGGTCTTACCGAAAGGTCGCTAAGAAGGTGGGAATACCTTTTAAAAGCATAGGTAACTCAGTTAAAAAATCACTTGAAACACTAAGAAATAACTACTATGGAATTATTCTGGAACGCCTTATGTGCGAACGCATTAGTACTACTTTACATTCAGGTCTGGGAAGTGGACCTAAAGCTAAAAAGACTGCTGAAAATTGACTACTCGCAAAGTCTAAAGCCGTTAGATTGTGGGCTTTGTTTGGCGTTCTGGTTTGGTCTGTTAATCGCGGCACCTTTAGGCGTTATTCCTGCTATTAAGTGTGGGCTTATTTCGGTGCTTGTAGAGAGGGCAGTAAACCGCTTTGAACTATGAATAAGGCTAAGGCTCTAAAGTTTATAAAGGCTAACGTCTACGTGCTGGAGATGTTGAAGGCGGAGAAGTTCGCAGGACGGTTAACCCGCGAAGAAGTAGCGGAGTATAAGGAGGTCTACAAGTTTATAGACCCTAAAGCAGACGTTTGCTTTACTTGCGGTCGTAGTCCTCAGATTATGGCGTTCAGGTTACTTGGTTACTACGAAGACAACAGGCCAAAGAGACGAAAGAAATGAACTACAATAGCGACTTTAGACACGACTTAGAAATAGGCCAAGTAGCAGAACGAGAGCTGGGCGAAATATTCGAGGGTAAAAAGGTGGAGGTTAAGAACGACCTTAGAGCTTTAGACACCGGGAACGTTTACGTAGAATATGAAAGCAGGGGTAAGGCTTCAGGTATTGCCACTTCAGAAGCGGAATGGTACGCCTTTAAACTTTCGGACACTCAGATAAGACTAATTAAAACTAAGCACCTTAAAGAACTATGCAGGGGCTACGTTAATACTGAACGAGATAAGAAAGGCGGAGACAGTAACACCAGCAAAGGCATACTTTTACCATTGACTGAACTATGACAGACTACGGGCTTTATTTAACTCACAATATATATGACGGCTTCTGGTATTGCTTTAGCCGCGAAGATGCAGCCGCGTATTGGATAGGTGAAGACTGCACAAAGGCAAAGGGTAAGACACCCCTACAAGCTCTAACTAATTACAAAGATGGAACTACGGAAGCTAACGGAGATAAAGCCTAACCCTGAGAACCCACGGGTAATAAGAGACAACAAGTTTAAGAAGCTGGTCAAGTCCTTAAAAGCCTTTCCTGAAATGGCAGCCGTGCGCCCCGTGGTAGTGAATGTAGCTATGACAGTCTTAGGCGGTAATATGCGGCTTAGAGCAATGAAAGAGGCAGGATGGAAAGAAGTCCCGGTGGAGGTAGTAGACTGGAGCGAAGAAAAACAAAGGGAGTTTATTGTAAAAGACAATGTAGGCTTTGGCGAATGGGACTGGGACGAACTGGCTAATACGTGGGACGCTCAGGAGCTTAACGAATGGGGCTTAGACTTTCCTAATGACTTCGACACGGCAGAACCAGACGAAGGCCAGAGCTTTAAGATTACACTTGAATACACCGAAGAAGACTACTCTAAACTTATGGACGCTTTTATGGTATTTGGAAGCACTAAAGAAGAAGTAGTATTTAACGCATTAATTAAAGAAGATGTCTAAAGAAGACTTAATACCCTTTAAGAAAGGGCAAAGCGGTAACCCTAACGGACGACCAAAGAAGATAGAGACAGTTCTAAAGGACCACTTCTTAGCTGAACATAATGTAAAGCTAACCAAATCTCAGACGCAGGACATTGTAAAGACCCTACTAAGTAAAACAAGGTCCGAACTAATGGAGCTGGCGAAGGACGAAAGCCTACCTTTCTGGGTAGCACTTATAGCGAACAAAGCA
>Ga0209337_1002558_pt1 | contig 13109 bp, 19 predicted proteins | sample LinPmetageLP53_FD_184044 | JGI IMG/M metagenome (GOLD analysis project Ga0209337, IMG submission 184044) | Marine viral communities from the Pacific Ocean - LP-53 (SPAdes) (version 2) | ecosystem: Environmental > Aquatic > Marine > Oceanic | place: Pacific Ocean | collected 2010-02-08
TCGTCGCACTTTTTTCCCCGTAATTGAGGCTTTACCTCGGAGGCCGCGTCTCTGTCGTTCTAGGCGAATCGTCCCCAGGTTGGCCTGTGTCGCGTGATCGGCTAGATTAAGGGGAACGGTAGGGGAGCGGTGAAATCATGACCAGAAGACAATCATGCATGGCTCAGGCCGTTCGGGTCACAAAGGAGCAACGGTATATCTTCGATGCTGCATGTCATCGTTTGCGGGTGGCTGAAGAGGATCTGACGATCTCAGAGGGGCGATGCTTGGAGCTAATTGCGGCGGATTATCTAGCAGGAGCAAAAGATGAACGAGTACAGGGATCGGATTAAGGAACTGCGGCGGGTGCCGGCCTCGGATCTGACGATCAACCCGAAGAACTGGCGGACACATCCCGACAGCCAGGCCGAAGCGATGAAGGGCGTCCTGTCCGATGTGGGTTGGGCTGACGCTGTTCTTGCCAGAGAAACGCCAGACGGTCTTGAGTTGATCGACGGGCATCTGCGCAAAGAGATCGCACCGGATGAACTGGTTCCGGTTCTTGTTCTCGATGTCGATGAAGCGGAAGCAGACAAGATTCTTTTGACTCACGACCCGCTTGCTGCTATGGCGGAGCAGAACACGTTCCAACTCGATCAGCTAATTCAATCAGTCGAAACAGATAACGCGGGACTGGCGGCGATGATCGCAGACTTGCCGCCGGGCCTAATCGATTTGCAGGCCACAGACGACTTCAGGGAGAGTTGCCCAGAATGCGGCCATCTTATAACGGAGAGAAAGGAATCTGAGAAATGAAAGGACGCAAACCAAAGCCGCGTGAAATACAAATCGCAGAAGGGCGGCACTTAAAAAACCCGCAACGCTTCAAGGACGAAGTGCCAGCGACATCGACAGATGAACCGACAAAGCCAGCACACTTAGAAGGCATGGCAGCCGAAGCATGGAACAGCATCGAAAGGGTAATGAGAACAGCGGGCCTATGGTCGGCCACGTACCAAGTAACGATTGAATTGTATTGTGAAACTTATGCGAATTATCGCATGGCTGTTCAGATCGTAAAGAAGCACGGCCAGGCGTTTGCATGGGATGAGGGCGGCAAGCTGAAGACAAGCAGGAACCCGTTCAGCGTCGAGCTTCATAAGTACAAAGAGGAAACTCTGAAGCTACTCACAGAGCTGGGATTGACCCCATCCAGCCGGTCACGCATCGCACTGCAAAAAGACATGGACGACAAAGACGACTTCCTGCAACTTCTCGCATGAGCAAACCAAGCGACAAAGTGATCCGCTTCATCGAGAGCCTGACGCTATCGGGTGATTACGCTGGCAAGAAATTTATTCTCCGCGATTGGCAGAAAGAGATTCTCTATAAACTATTCGATACGCTCAACGATGACGGGACTCGTCAGTATCGAGAGGCGGGTATATGGCTCCCTCGCAAGAACGCGAAAACTGAACTGGCGGCGGCCATCGCTTGCTATTTTCTTTTTTGCGATCCGAAGCAAGGCGAGATCTACTCAGCGGCTAGCGAACGCGAGCAAGCAGGTATCATTTTTAAGAAGATTCAAGGAATGATTGAATCGAACCCACACTTGATGAAACTGTCAAAGATCGTCGCAAATCAAAAGCGGATCATTAACAAGAAAACAGGAACGCTATTTGCTTCGCTGTCCAGTGTTGCAAGCAGTCAGCACGGTTACTCACCGAGCGTTGTCATTGGCGACGAGATACATTGTTGGCCGAGGCCGGATCTCTGGACAGCACTAACGACTGGATCAGCAACTCGCCAAGAGCCATTGTTTATCAGCATCACGACGGCGGGTGTTTACGAGCCGGAAAGCCTGGAATGGGAACTCTACAACTACGCTTGCAAAGTTCGCGATGGAGTCATTGAAGACAAGACATACCTGCCGATCATTTACGAAATCAAAAAGGGCGAAGATTGGCAAGACGAAAAAGTATGGCACCGAGTCAATCCGGCACTCGGAGACTTCCGAACCCTCGACAGCCTACGGCAGCAGGCAAAGCGAGCCAAAGAAAACAGGCGACTTGAAAACGACTTCCGGCGGCTGTTCTTGAACGAACACACGCAGCAGACAACCCGCTGGCTACCGATGCCGAAATGGAACGCCTGCGCGAACGATGGACCGATCGAAGAAGGGCAACAAGTCTGCGGCGGGCTTGACCTTGCTAGCACAACAGACATCGCAGCATGGTGCGTTGCAGGACTGCGTGACGGTGGATACGTGCTGCAATGGAAGTTCTTTATCCCAGAGGAACGCATGCGGGAAATCGAAAAGATTGACCGCGTGCCGTATAGTGCGTGGGCCAAGGATGGCAACATCATCCCAACGCCAGGAACGACAATCGACTACAGCATCATTGCCGACGAGATCCGCGCAGACTCGGAACGCTACTTGATCGAACATATTGGATATGACGCATGGAACGCAACTATGCTGGCAGGTCAATTAGAGAAAGAGGGCTTGTCAATGGTCAAGGTATCTCAAGGGGTTGGCGGCCTGTCTGAACCTTCGAGGGAGTTGGAACGCTGCGTGATCGATGCTACACTTCAACACCTAGATGATCCGGTCGCAAAGTGGATGGCGAACAATTGCGAAGTCTACACAGATCCAAGCGGGAACATAAAACCAGTTCGCCCAAAACACAACGCAAGCGGTAAAAAGATCGATGGAATCGTGGCGGCAATTATGGCGATCAAATTAGCAAGCACGCAAATGGTAGACGACTTCACCAACATCGGGGCGCTCTGGAATGATTGACACGGTCTGCTTGATTCCTGCGAGGTATAACAGCAAGCGATTTCCTGGCAAGGTTCTTGAACACATCCACGGCAAGCCAGTATTGCAGCATGTGATCGAGCGTTGCTGTCAGCCAGTTATGATTGATGATGTCGTCGTCTGCACATCGCAGGAGCCAAGCAATCAGCCGCTCCTTGATTGGCTGGAAGATAATAACGTAAAGCATCACGCACCAGACATCCCAGAAGACCGCGTTCTTGAACGGCTCGCAATGGCCTCGGATGAGCATCCCAGCAAATACGTTGTCAGAGTCAACGGTGATTCTCCGATGATTCTTCCGTCGCTGATTGATAAAGCAGTGGTTACCATGAAGCGGAGCCAAGCGAAAAAAGCAACGTTTCACACTGATTATGTAGGCTACAAGTTCGGCGACACGCCAAGCGTCCTGACAAAATATGCGGCACCGGAAGTATTCACTTCAAACGTTCTGCGGTTGTGGGCGACAATGAACGAGCATGTGACCGTGGCCGCTTATGCTGGCGGTTACTCTCAATGGATTGACCTGGATGGCAAACCGTTCATCACAGTAGTTGACACGCCATCTGACTTAGCAAAAGTCTCTTTCAGAATGACCGACTCATGCAACTTGGAAGCAAGCACATAGGGCCAGGAAGGCCCTGCTACATCATCGCGGAGATCGGCCAGAATCATCAGGGCGATCCGTATCACGCTGTACGCTTAATACAGATGGCGGCTGCTTGTGGCGTCGATGCGGTTAAACTTCAAGCGAGGGACTGCGAAGAAGAATTCAATGATGAGCGACTGCGGCAGCCGTACCAACATCGAAACAGTTTCGGCAAAACGTACCGCGATCACCGCAGGCATCTCGACTTAAATGATCAGGCATTTGCTCATTTGAAAGAGCGGCACGAATACAACTCCAACCCCGCAGAACTATTCACAACAGTCTGCGCAATCAGCCGCATCGATTGGCTTGAAAAAAATAACTGGTGCCGGTTCTACAAAGTCGCCAGCAAAGATATGGGCAACGATTACTTAATCGACAAACTAGCCGATACAGGCAAGCCGTTGATCATCTCGACCGGCATGGCATCGGGCGCAGCAGAAATCTATCGTGCTTATAGCCGGGCGGAAAGAAAGACAAAAGTCGCCTTGATGCATTGCGTCAGTAAGTACCCGCTGCCTATCTTGGAATGCAACTTAGTTCGCATTCACATGCTGCGGTCTGAGTTCGGTTGCCCGATTGGATACAGCGACCACACAGCAGGCGTGAAGGCTCCTGCCGTTGCTGCCATCAAGCACGGTGCGGATCTGTTGGAGGTTCACGTAACCAAGAACAGGGCACAGCCTGGAACCGATCACGCGGCGAGCCTTGAGGAACCAGGGCTGCGTCAATTGGTTGAGTGGGTCAGAACATCGGAGAATCTGTGATGCCGGTCTTTTTCAACGATACGCTTTGTTACTTGCATATCCCGAAGTGTGGCGGCTTATCTGTAAGTGCTGCTGCCAAGGCTGGACTTCCTGGATACACGGAACCAGGGCAGAAGCGAAAAGACCGCAAACCAGGCGCACCGATAGGCCACATTCGCGCGGCTGACTTCGAGCAATTCACAGGCAGACCGCTCAACAGTTTCAAGCAGATTTTTGCTACAATCCGTCCACCGGTAGAATGTGAATGGAGCAAGTGGAATTTCTGGCGTAGGCGGTTCTACAAAGACGGGAACAATGTAGCTTGGCGGCATCCGGCAGATCAGTTTTGCTGGGATCATAATTTCAACGAGTACATCTCATCAGGCGTGGAACCTTTCAATGATTGGTACTGTCAAGACATCGCACGATGGGCGCGGCCAGATTATAACGCGGCAGGACGGTTTCGCTGGTGGCTTCTAGATGAAGTTGAGACGGTTGACATCAACGACACCAAAACGATCAACGCGATTTTAAGGCGGCACGGATGCAAGCAAAAAGTCAAGCACCTGCACAAGACAGGGTCAGGCCCTTGCCAAGTTACCGATTCACAAAAGAACAATATCGAGGCGTACTATGTTGGAAGTCGTGCGTGATACCATTCTTCTTGCGGGCGTTGCTGCAATCACGTTTGGTCTCTGGCAGTGGTATTCCCCTGCTGCTTGGATCTTTGGTGGCTCCGTGGTCGCAGCTACAGCCATTGCCATTGCACGGAGCGCAGAATGATTTCTAAGATTTTTAAGCGTGCGGTACATATTCCCGCCGTCCCGCTGAACACGGCAACGATCTCTCGCGTACTCGGTGACAGCAACCAATCATCTGCCGGCGTGTCGGTAACTCCAGAGACGGCACTCGGCTATCCGGCAATCTGGCGAGGCGTCAATATCCGAGCCGGGACAGTTGGCCGCATCCCGCTCAATGTTCTCAAGCGGGTTGGCGTAGGCAAGGAGATCGATGACAATCATCCGGCGCAGCGTCTTCTTGTCGAGCAACCGAACAGCGAGCAGAGTGCTAAGTCATTTAAAACGCTGCTGGAATCTCACGCGATCTTATCCGGTGGAGGGTTCGCTTTTATCGCACGCGATGAATTCGGCCAGCCCACTGAATTGATACCACTGGCTCCAGAGAACGTTATGCCGTTCCGCGAGAATGGCCGGCTTGGTTATTCGATAGTGGCTGATGGCGGCATGACTGTTGAACTTGCAGAAAACATTCTGCACATTAAAGGATTATCATGGGATGGCATCAACGGCCTTGGCATCACAGACATTTTGCGGGAGTCGATTGGCTTGGGACTCGCGGCGCAAAAGTGGCAGAGCATATTCTTTAAAAATGGGGCAGCACCGCAGACAGTGATCGAGCTACCTGGCACCCTTAGAAATAAAGAAGCGGTCGAGCGTTTCCGTGCGATGTGGGGCAAGCGGCACAAAGGAATCGAGAACGCACATCAGCCCGCACTCTTGGAAAATGGGGCACAGCTCAAGAGCTTCAGCGTTTCACCTAACGATGCGGAAATGTTAGCGACAAGAGAATTTGAGATCAAGCAGGTGGCGTCGATGATCGGCATCCCATCGAACTATCTGGGAGACCCCACAAGAACTAGCTTTGCTTCGCTTGAAATAGAGAACCGAACTTTTTTGCGTGACCTCCAAGACCCGCTCACGAATTGGGAATCTGAATGTTATCGAAAACTACTGACACCAGCGGAGAAGGATCGCCGGAGCCATGTCATTGAGTTTGACAAGGAACAGATCGAGCGACCAGACCTCACCACGTTTACCAGCGCGTTGATCTCACAAGTCAACAATGGTCTGCTGACATTGGACGAAGCCCGCAACAAAATGAACATGCCACCGCTACCGGATGGCGAAGGATCTCATTTTCGCATTCCGCTTAATATGGGGGTCATTGGAGACGACGAAGCAGAACCAGATGATGAGCCGACCGATAGCGATGTATCGACAGCGGCCTCTTTCGTTCTTTCTAGGACGTTGACGTCCTGCGCGGAACGGATAGCGGCAGACGCCAAGACACGGTCTAAGCACGGCGATGTCGATAAGTTTAACGAATGGCGTGGGCAGATCGAAACCAGGCATCAACGAGTGATCTCCCGGCAAGTCGAGCCAGCAACCAACATGGTAGCCGTTGCAAGGAAGCAATGCCCAGAAGATATTCAAGCTAACATTTTGAAAACATTTTTTGCTACAATCTCGGAACGCTATGCGCAAGCATCGGAAGGGGCAAGCAAAGACAATTTGCCGATTCGAGTTGCCGAAGCGTCTTCTGAGGTGGCCAGACTAATCAACAAACTTGCGAGATAAAAATGGAACGCCGACTACTTGAATCAGAAGTGCGGATTGACGGCACTGGCTCCAAAAAGAAAATACGCGGCACGGCTGCGGTCTTTTACAGGGATGGAGATAAGGGCACAGAATACGATCTTGCAGGCTACGGCATGCCGGGCGTCAAAGAACGCATCATGCCAGGAGCGTTCAAGCGGGCACTCGGTCGCGGTCAAGGCGGCAATAAAGACAGGGGGCAGGATGTATATTTGGCAGTGAATCATGATCCCTCACTTGTGATCGCAAGAACAAAAGCCAAGACACTCAAGCTATCGGTCGATGACAACGGGCTGCATTATGAAGCAACTCCGGCGGCGACTACAATCGGAAAAGACGCAATCGCAAACGTCGAAGCAGGAAACTTTGGCGGTTCCAGTTTCGCTTTCCAAGTCGCCAAGAATGGAGAGCGTTGGATCATGGACGGCAAAACTGAGGTTCGTGAGATAAATAAGATCGAGGCGCTCATTGACGTATCAGCCGTCACCACGCCGGCCTACCGTGCAACGAGCGTGAATGCACGATCAGCACAAGAGGCTCGTGCTAGCTACGATCAGTGGAAGAAACAATTGTCGCAAGACTTCGCAGACCTTGAAGAGATCAGCGACATCATCGGAGCAAAGATGCCGCGTGCAGAAGAGGACGAAGCACCCGATGCAGTTGACGGCGAATGCCCAGAAGGCTGGACGTACAGCGAAGAATCAGAATCTTGCGTGCAGGACGAAGCACCAGAGACCGATGAAATGGACGAGGAAGAATCAAGCGAGCGACTAAGCAAGACCAACCTGCGACACATCCTTTCTTACGAAGTAGACGAGGAAGCAGGCACGGCCACGGTCGTCTTTGAATTACTCAAGGATGAAACAGAGGAACCTGTCGAAGATGATGAGGAAGCACCCATGGAAGATGACGAAGCAACCCGAGAGCATTACACGCGGCGAGCCAGGGCTGCACTCGCTAAAATTAAAATCATAAGTGATTGACTTGAATTAAATATCTTGATACCTTTTTGACTTATCGCGAAGCCTAAGTGCGGAGCGGTGAAAATTATACCCAGCTAAAACGTACTCTCAGAAGGCGTAGGCTGTGACGGATCACAATGTATCTAGTCATCGCTACGCCTTTTTTCGTAGCATGACGAATCAGAAAATAGAAAATGGATTCTTTAAATTTAAAACGGAAGCGACTCCCGCTTGCAGATAAGTTGAACAGCATCGTTCGTGATGCTAGCGCAACTGGTTGGACAAGCGACAAACGAGCAGAGTTCGACAAGCTCGAGACTGAAATTGATCGCCTTGGCGCAGCGGCCGCTGACGCTGAGCGCCAGGAGAAAAGTGCCCTCGTGAATGATGCCAGAAGTGCTGGTATCGAGGAATCGAACTGGCACGAAAAGAAGGCTTCGCAGACCAAGAACATGGTCACGGCCGAGATGCGACAAAACGCATTTCGAGCGTGGTGTTTTGGTGGGCAGCCTTCTGCAATCAAACCGGAGTGGGCCGATCATGCTAAGGCATGTGGTGTCGACCTTCGCAGTCCAGAGTTCTCGGTTAATCTTTTAACCAATCCTCCGACTAACGAAGCGGAACTCCGGTCGCGTATTAACGAACACATCACCTACCGAGCGACGACTGCACAGAGCCTCACGGCTGCTGCCGGTGGTAACACGGTGGCTGATGACAACTCTTTGATGGGATCTGTAGAACAGGCCCTTCTCCAGTTCGGTGGCCAGCGGTTACTCAGTCGAATCATCAGGACAAATGGAGGGCAAGACTTGCCCATACCGCAGTCCGATGACACGACCAGCGCCGCAGCGTTGATCACCGAAGGCAGTACCGTGACGATTCAATCCTTAACTTTCAGCCAAACAATTTTGAAAAGTTATAAGTATTCGAGCTATGTCGTTTCTTCTGTGGAATTGCTTTCTGACACCGCAATTAATTTGCCGCAATTTGTCGGCAATTCCATCGGTGATCGTATCGCCCGTGGAACTAATGCGGCCTTCACAAATTCTGATGGAAGCAGTAAGCCGAAAGGTGCTGTGCATGCAGCGGTGGCAACTGTGACCGGATCGACTGCGACTGGTGGAGACATCACTTACAATAACATTGTGGACCTTTACCATAGTGTTGATCCTGCGTATCGTCGCTCACCTAGTTTCGCGTTTCAGTGTTCCGATGGAATACTTAGCGAGCTTAGGAAACTAGTTGATTCCAACGGCGTACCGCTTTGGAATGTATCTCTGCGTGACGACGCACCTAACTTGTTGCTTGGTACGGCCGTCAATATTAACCAGGACATGACAGCGAGCAGCACCGTAGCTGCCGCAAAGATCCTGGTTGCTGGTGACTTCTCGAAGCACATCATCCGTGACGTTGCAAATTTGAGAATTCGCAGAAACGACGAGCTTCTCAGTCTCAAGGATCAGGTTGGCTGGGTGGCTTTCAGTCGCCACGATTCGGCTATCTTGTTCTCGACAAGTGCTACAGCTTCGCAGCCATTGGTTGCGTTGCTGACTACTTAGTTTGACTTCCTGACGCCCCTTGCCGTGAGCAATCGCGGCGGGGGTGTTCAGGTTCTTTTCTTCAGGAGTCACAAGTTATGAAAATTGCGATAGTAGGTACGGCTCCATCTTCACGGATGGCGGCACCGTTTGACGACAGCGAATGGCAGATCTGGGGATGCAGTCCAGGCATCGCAGAAAACTTCACAACGTTCTGCGATCTACCTCGCCTTGATGCGTGGTTTGAACTGCACCGATGGGATGAGCCAACGCTCGCAGAGAAACTGAACGCTGATGGAATCGAGGCGTACCAAGTGTGGATGAAGGCGATTACAGCCAAGGGCGTGAAAGTTGTAACGCAAGAGCCTATTGACGGCGGCACGCAGTACCCCATCGACGACATCACTAATCAATTCGGCAGTTACTTTACGAACACAATTAGCTACATGCTCGCTTACGCAATCAAAGAAGGGGCAACCGATATATTCATCGCCGGCGTAGACATGGCAGCGATTGACGAGTACGGATCTCAACGGCCTTCCTGCGAGTATCACATCGGCCTTGCAAGAGGCATGGGTATCAACGTCACGATCCCTCTCACGAGCGATCTTTTAAAGTGCCGCAACCTATACGCATTCGCAGCCGAAGACGCTTACGCGGCAAAATACAAAGTCAGAACAGCAGAACTATCAGGGCGAGTCAATCAGGCCAAGCACGAGATGGAACTGTTCAGCCGCCAGCACGCGGGGGCACTGTCAGCCCTTGAAGAAATCGACGCATTCAAGAATCTGCTCAATGGGGAACTGACCCCGAGCCTGCAAGAAACAATCGCAGAGCGGCAAGCGAGATTGACGCACGATGCCAATCAGGCGGGGGCACTTGCGCAGCAACGCAAGGAGACCATTGTCGCGTTGATGGGAGCAGAAGAAGACACAAAGTACTGGGGGCAGTGGCGATGAGCGTTTATAAAATATTGAAGGAATTAAAAGGCGATCACTGGAATCTGAAAGTAGGGTGCCAGTACGAGATTGCCGATCAGGTTGCTGAAAAATTAATGGCGAGCGAAAGCATTTCTCCAGTGATAGAAGTTGCAATGGCACCAGTGCCAGGAGCGAATAAGCGTGTTAGAAAAAGTAGCAAATCCAACTCAATATCCAGTGACCCTCGCGGAAATAAAACGTCATCTCCGAGTGACAATTGACGACGACGACTCGCTGATTACGGATTACATCGCAGCGGCCACGGAATACTGCCAAGACCAGGTTCCAGGGGCGAGGTCTTTCATGTCTCAGACTTGGGACTGGAAGATCCACTTCTTCCCCGGTGATTCATTTGAGGTGCCACGGCCACCGCTTCAATCGGTAACCCACATAAAATATTTCGCGACCAATAGCAGCACCGGAACCACCACACTTAGCAGTACAAACTATCTTGTTCACATTCCAACTGACATGCCAGGGCAGATTGAGTTGCATCCAGAAGTGGGCGCGTGGCCATCTGTAGCGGATCGTGCGGACGCTGTTCAGGTTCGACTTATATCGGGATGGACTATCGCACCAAACCAAGTCAAGCAAGCCGTCAAGCTATTGGTTGGCCATTGGTACAGCAACCGAGAAGATGTATTGGTTGGAACAATTAGCGCACCAATTCCGCACGGCGTCACAGCACTATTAGGAAGCATCGGTTATGGCTCGTATACGTAGCGGACAACTGCGGTTCCTTGGTCGCATTGAAAACGATAGCGGCACAACACGCAACGCGGTCGGCGAAGTTGTCGAGTCATGGTCGGAGTACAGCATCGCCTGGATGGACATTGTGAAACTTAGCGGCACCGAGTTGGTAACGGCGCAGCAGATTAAAACGAACTCCACGCACCAGGTGACCATGCGATACCAGGACGGCATCGATGCCGATATGCGGATCAAATGGAACCCTACAATCGCCAGCACTGTAACGCTTCATATTGTCGATGTGAATAACGTTGACTATGGCAACAACACTTTGCTTCTGCTTGCAAAGGAGGACAACTAATGGCGAAGGCACCAGGCATAAAAGCAACGCTGCACGGCACCAAGGAATTCAGCCAAGCGATGAAGGACTTGCCGCAGAAAATACGCGGGCGAATTATGCGGGATGCGTTCAAGAAAGCAGCCAAACCGGTCGTCAAGGCAATGAAGGCAAACGTACCTACAAGACTAGAAACAAAACGACCAGACGCCAGGCCAGGCGACCCCACACTGAAGGAACTGCGAAAGAGCATCGGGTCTAAGATCAAAACATACAAGAACACTGGAACGACTGTTGCAGTCATTGGCCCCCGAGTCGGCGACAAGTTCAGATCCAAGCTAAATCCCAATCAGAAATATAACCGCTTGACGTCTATCGCCGTTGGAATCGAAAGAGGATGGAAGGGTAGACAACCGAATCCTTTTGTCCGCAAGACCAGGCAGCAGCAAAGCGGCAAATTCAAAAGCATGCTACAAAGCGAACTAGGTCCAGCGATTACAAAAGAGGCGGCGCGTATCTACAAGAAGGCGGGCAGCGGGAAAAAATTAAGTAGCAGTGAACTCGCAGTCTTTGGAAAGATATAGATGGGAATTGAAGCCGGAATATATTCAAGACTTAGCGGCAGCACGGCAGTTACTGCGATTGTCGGAACTCGCATATACCCGCAAGTTGTGCCGCAAGGGGCAAGCTACCCGAACGCTAGATTTACAGTTATCACGGACGAGATAATTAACAGTAGCACCGGCCACACTACGCTGAGGCAAGCAAGCCTTCAGGTGGATTGCTATTCTGCAAACAGTTACAGCGGAGCAATAGACATTGCCAACGCAATAACGAAGCAACTCAACACTAATTCAACCACATTTGGTAGCATCAACGTAGAGAATTCACACGTAACGAGTGCAGGTGACGAGCCTGCATTCTTGCCAACTGACGGCAGTGATGATTATATCTTTGGCAGATCGCTCGACATCGATCTGTTCTACTATTCAACTTAGAAAGAGGTGAGACATGCCAGCAACAGGCAACGGAACGACGCTCGGATGGGCATCCAGTGCAAATGTGGGAACCATTACAAGCATAAGCGGCATCGGCGGCACGCGAGAAGCAATTGACACAAGCGACCTATCGACCACCGGCGGCCGGGAATTTATCCCAAGCGATCTTGTAGACTTCGGCGAATTAAGCATTGAAGGCGCATGGGCTGGGACCACAACGCCAATCGCTGGCGCTGCCGAAGTTGTGACTGTGACAATCGGAACCACTGCCGGCGCTAAAGCCTGGTCGGGTTCTGGATTTGTTACGAGCTGGCAAACGGACATTCCGATGGATGATGTGGTCAGCTACTCTTTGACGATTAAATGCTCTGGCGATTGGGCGATTACATAAAGGAGACTTTTGTGGCTCTCAGCAAAGATGCAATTTTCGCGGTTAACGATAGCGACGCGCACGAAGTCGACGTTCCTGAATGGGGCGGCAGCATTTTGCTCCGCACTATGACGGGCAAGCAGCGCAATGATTACGAACATTGGGCGACGACGCAAAGCAAGGCAAAGGTTCCAGACTATCGCGGCATCCGCGAACGTTTGATAATTTGCTGCGCAGTTACCGAAGACGGCAAACCGCTTTTTACTGAAGGCGATTTATCGAAACTAGCAGAAAAGAATTCCGAAGTCATCGACCGGCTGCACACGAAGTGCCGCGTGATTTGCGGCATGGATGAAGACGCGGTTGAGGACGCGGTAAAAAACTAGAGGAGCGGGCTGATTTGTTGTTGTGGTTTCGTCTTGCGAGCCATCTAAAGATGACCGTAAGACAAGCACAGGAGCAGATTAGCTCGATTGAATTTACATATTGGCTAGCCTACTTGAGCCAGCACTGCCTGGACCAAGAAGGCTGGGAACAGGCGGGAATGATTTGTTCGGTTACTGCCAACGTGCAAGGCGCAAAGACAACGCCGCAAGATTTTATTCCATCGCGCAAAGTTAAAAGACAACCGGAACAATCGCCGCAA
>Ga0209337_1002559_pt1 | contig 13106 bp, 14 predicted proteins | sample LinPmetageLP53_FD_184044 | JGI IMG/M metagenome (GOLD analysis project Ga0209337, IMG submission 184044) | Marine viral communities from the Pacific Ocean - LP-53 (SPAdes) (version 2) | ecosystem: Environmental > Aquatic > Marine > Oceanic | place: Pacific Ocean | collected 2010-02-08
CTGCGCCGTAAATAATACGACCACCAGGAACAAGATCCCCAGTACTTAAGGCTTCGTAAAAGCGTTTCTCTTGTTTCTCAATCTCATCTTCACTTTCTGAGGAAGCTACATGCTTCGCCATAGCCTTACACCTCTCCGAATACTTGGTTTCACCTGGGTAGGCGTAACGTTGCATGAAGATATCTTGTCCTAAACTGTCCAGTTGCTTAATTGCCATTATTAATCTTACTAATTCCTTTATGTTTTGTAATTGTGATCGCGTCTGTATCTCCCAGAAGTTCTTGCAGGTAGTTATTGTGAGTAATTACCAATACCTTCTTCTCAGCATTCTGGGATTCTAACATGCGAAGAAGATTATTAACAGCCAAGATGCCCGGATTGTCGATATTGTCACAAACCTCGTCAAAGAATAACAGGTTGCAATCAGTTCTTGAAATCTTAGAGCTAAGATCCTGAAGGGATAACATTATAGACAAGTTAACCTTCCTTTTCTCACCGCCAGATAAAGAAATATACTTGGTCTCAATACCGTTGTTAAGGATAGTTTCTGACAACTCATCGTTAAACTTCAAAGAAAACTGACCGTTGGTCAGAATAGAAACATATTCATTAGATCTTAAATTGAAGTAGTCCAAAATGTTCCTAATAATATAACGAATAAGTCCCTTTTCCGAGAAAGCAATTTCCCAGAACTTCATAACCTCCAGCAAGGAATCAAGCTCAATGCGCTTGGCCTCGTAATCCTCTAGCTGTTTTAAAACTTGGTGTAGTCTATGTATACTGCTTTGCGCGTTTTCGATCTGTTTATTTTTCTTATTATATTTGGCCCACTCAGATGAAGATATCTTGGGAATTAGTGTATCATTTATGTCTTTAAGCTCACTAATCTCATTCTCCTTGAGCGTAATAGAATCCGTTAATTCTTTAGCCTCTTTCTTATAACCAGTCACGTCTTTCTTTGTTTGAGACTTTACATAAGAGTTCCTGCACACAGGACATTCCTTATCATCCTTGTACACACCCTCCTTAATAGAGTCGTTTACCCTACGCAGTCTATCTCTTTCTTTCTTCATTGAGCGTTGTAGATCTCTAACACTCTTCTCACCACCATTAATTTTAGTCTCTGCCTTTAAGATGTTTTCAAGGCTTGGAAGTTTAACCAATTTGAACTTCTCATCAGGAACCTCTTTCTCAAGCGTTTCTCTTTCCTCTAAAAGATTCTTAATCAGTGTTGCAATTACTTTTAGCTCACCTTGATATGAGGACTTTAACTGCTTTACCGATGCACGCTTAGAAAAAATATCATCTAAGTTAAAGCAGTTCTTAATAATCTTACGCTTATCTTCAGGGGAGGAATCTAAGAACGTGAAAGTTGAGTGTTGACCAAATACTACAGAAGCTAGAAACGACTTGTAGTCTGTCTCCAGTATCTCCTCTAAATACTCCTGAGTTTGACTGGAGTTAGCTCGGTTTATTAGCTTTCCATTAATTTCAACGTCCAAAGAGGTTGGCCTCTTAGAGCGTGAAATCATGACGGTGCCAATACCCTTCTTCTCCAAAACTATGCTTACAGAGCAATCCTCGCCAGCCTGAGAGTTAACTAAAGCGGCTTCAGTGGACTTCCGAATAGTGGTTCCATAGATACCCCAAGTAACGGCCTCGAACAAAGCACTCTTACCTGCACCGTTAGATCCTCCGCTGTCTTTGTTTCTACCAAGAATCCTGGTGATCCCCGAAGTTTTTGAAAAGTCTATTTCCAAGTTATGGAAAGAGTAGAAGTTTCTAGCTATCAGTGTCTTGATCTGCATATTCTCGTATCAGGTTTAATCCGCTCTCTAATCTATCCTGTGGAATAGTAGACGCTTGCTCTTCAATATACTTGGTAATGATGTCAGCGTCAATAACCGTCAAAGGTACGTTAGGATCATAGCCCGACAGCCTCTCATTTAAAGTATCATCATATATTGGCTGGAACTTAATATCTACATGAGCTACTTTAAACTTATTTGCAATGTCTGAGCGCAACAAAGAAGGAGGGTCATCAGAAAACTTGTCAATAGTAACTCTTAGGAGAGTAAAGTAGTTAGGGTCTGAGATTTCATCAGCCATAGCCTCCAGCGCGTCATAAGGTGCCTCGTAAAACCTTGGGCCATATCCTACTTTAAATTTATTAAGTGGACCCCAGCCGTTGGGGGTTTCCTCCAATATACCCACGAAGTTTACCTTGTCCGACTCTCCAAAATTTGTAGTCCAAGGAGTTCCTAAAATGGTTACGTGCTCATCTTCAAGATACTTGTGAATGTGCCCCAGTACTGTTCGGCACTTAAAGTCATCTAACTTAATAGAAGATTCAAAGCCTCGAATACCAAGATGATCAGGAGTATAACTAAAATGCCCAAATGCAATAGTCTGCTCATCTCTTGCAGAAAGTAAGTGCTTTTTAATAACTTCATCATCTTCGTAGTGAGGTATAAGTAGGAAGTTTAGATCTGAGTCCAGGGTAGTATGCTTCACTACCCGCACTGAAGAGTGAGGCCATTCTAAAGTATCCAAAACAGTTAAACCATCATCGTTTCTATTCTGTGAATCGTGATTACCCCTTAGTACGTAAATACTCTCTGCTAGCATTCTAAGAGCATAGAACATTTTCTGAACGGCCACAATGACTTCAGGTGTTGGCTTCCTGTGATGATAGATGTCACCTAGAAATACAATGTGAGTAGGCTTATGTTCTTTTACAATCCTAATAGTGGATTCAATTTGATTCTCTAGGTAACCTTCACACTTAGTATCGTAGTGAGTATCACCTATGATTAGGCACTTTCTCATAGGTCCTCTTTACAAATGCCAAATTGATCTAATTCTGACTGCATAAGATCAAAGATACCTTCGGCTAACATTCTGATCTCCCATTGAGCATCAGGCTTAAGGCGTTGATGCAGGAACCACATAATGCTTTGAAGAGATACAGTCCAGTAGGCTTTAGTATACATGGCTTGAGGAAGAATACCTCTCGCTTGTTCTTTTGCGACACCGTTATCAACCATGCGCTGATACATATAAAGGGATCTCTTACACAAGTCCTCCATATACTCAGAGATCTCACCAGGATACATAAAGTTCATAGAGAACTCCTTTACAGGATTCTCGTATTCCCCAGAAGATTGCTTGTTACCGTGGGGAGGGTTTGACCTCATCTTCGCAGGAATATAATAATCATCTGATGTTTGAGTATATCTTCCGCTTACCTCATTCCAAGAGCAGCCCTTGTCATCATCATACAAGTGATCAAATTCTTCAATAAATATCTCCCTTCCGTCAGCCTCTACCGTCCTAAACCCCGAACCAACCTGATACTTCATAAGCTGCCGTGCCACAAAAATAGGCAGCTTAATCTGGAACGTGTAGTAACTATGACGAAAGGGAGATGTGTGTTCGTGCTTCCAAAGAAACTTAGTGAGCTTCTTATCTTTGCTTTCAAAAGTGTCCTTTTCATTATTATAGGAGCACCTCGCAGCGTTTACAGTTTTTAATGCCGGACTTGAGACCATTTGATCTACTAGTGCAACACTGCTCTTGCCATCCTTGAGAAAGTCTATTTCGTTTTTATCAGTCATTTAATGTGGTTTTAGGGTAGATAGGTTAGGAGTATTATAGTCTATGACAGGCAGATTTAAGAAAGCATTGGAAGAAACAGCAGCATGGCAGAAGAAAGCTGGCAAGAACCCTGAGGGTGGATTAAACCAAAAGGGGGTAGACTCCTATAAGAAGGAGAATCCAGGGTCCAAGCTTAAGACTGCGGTGACTACTAAGCCCTCAAAACTTAAGAAGGGTAGCAAGTCTGCTAATCGTCGCAAATCCTTCTGCGCCAGAATGGGAGGCATGAAGAAAAGCCGAACGTCCGCTAAAACCGCTAACGATCCAGACAGCCGTATTAATAAGGCTCTTCGTAAATGGAATTGCTCGACTGATATTAACTCAAAAGGAGATCCAGCTATGAATGAGAGAAATAAACAAAACAGAGACGCAGTCAGAAAAATGACATCAGGTCAGACCCCTGCGGAAGCCAAGGCACAAAGAAGTTTAAAAACAGCTAACCCTGATTGGATCACCTCAGATGATAAGAAGTCACCGAGACAGCAAGCTCACGATTCTCGAAGAGGTGTAAAACAGGCTAGGGAGGCTCTAGCAGAAGCTTGTTGGAAGGGTTACAAAGCTAAGGGCATGAAAAAGAAAGGATCTAAGATGGTCCCTAACTGTGTAAAGGAAGAAGCAGATCCAACAAAGACAACAAGGGCTTCAATAAAGCAAGGGGAAGGAGATGCTAATATATACAGCAAGATTAAAGCTAAGAAGGATGCCGCTTCTAAGCCTCAAGCAGAAAAGTCTAAAAGCGTTCGAAGAGAAACCTTAGGACGATCAGGAGGTATGCATGATAAGAAGGGCACTCCAGCTAACCCATCCTCTAACCATCCAGACTACTTGAAGAAGAAGTTGCATCAAAGATCCACCAAAGACGGAGGTTATGGAAAAACAGGAGAAACTAAAGCTGCTGATACCAAAGTGAACCAAAAGGGTGTTAGAGGACAAGAGGCCGCCATCGCTAAAAAGAAAGCAGGAAGCGCACGTCAAGCAATGGCTCAAAGAATATCTAACAAGCTTAGAGCTAAGAGAGGGTTAGTCCCTTTGATGCCTGGGGAAAAGCATAGCTCGAATGACAAGCTAGGTAAGACTGAAAACTAAGCCTCATACTCAACGCCGTTACCAAAGCTAGTTCCAACTTCAACATCTACACCTAGGGGAACCTTCAAGTGGATGTTGAAGTTTTCTTTTAGGTAGTGATAGTTCTCCAACTCATCCTTCACAATCTCAACTACCTTCTTAGTCTCTTCCTTAGGAGCGATGAGTTCGATGGAGTCATGAACAGTAGCTACAACCTTAGCCTTCATACCTTCAAGCTTCTTAATTACTCCAAGCATACCACACAATAGGATATCACTAGCGGAGGATTGGATCGTGAAGTTGAGTCCTTGACGGAAAGCCTCACGACGCACAGGCTTGAAAGGAGATCTTACATTAGGCAAGTGACGGAACCTACCAAACATAGTCTTAGCGTATCCAAACTGCTTAATGTAATCGTCAATGGTTTCCATGTAACGACTAACTCCAGGGAAAGCAGCTAACCAACTGTTGATAATCTCTTCAGCACGAGCCTCTGGGATGTTTCTTCTTGCTGCAAGTGTGTATGACGTACCTCCATATACCGTAAGGAAGCTAACCTCTTTGGCGATCTGTCTCTCAAGCTTTGTTACATCCTTGGGATCTTTGTTAAAGGTTAGACCCGCAGAATAACTATGCAAGTCGATCCCAGACTTGAAAGCGTGAATCATATTCTCCTCATTAGCAACATGAGCCAGAACACGCAGTTCCATTGCCTTCATATCGATAGTGATAAAGTCGTGACCCTCAGGCGCAACGACATAATCTCGGATGTTAACATCAAGAGACTCACGAGGAAGTGTATGGAAAGACACACCAATCTTGTCATCCTTCTTTCTACCAACATTAGCACCCGAGTTAGAGATACGTCCTGTAACAGTACCATCAATACGGTAGCTTGAGTAGATGCGTCCGTTACCCGTGTTCTTTAAGGCTGTACGCGCACCTTCAATATACACCGACTGTAGCTTAACAAACTTCTTGTACTCCGAGAAGCGATCAAAGAACCTCTTAGCGGCTGTTACTTGATCGTCAGACATGTTGTTCAATACTGCCTTAGCAATATTGGTCTCTTCATTACTGTTATTCCTAGACACTTTTCAAACCTCTTCTGGCGTACTCTTCCTCTACCATAATCTTCACCTTAGTTAGGGTCTCCTCGTTTGTGGAGGGCGCACCCTTCTTAGTGAAGTCGAAAGGATAAAGGCCCAGACCGAAATCGTCAACCTGAACCCACTCACCTTTCTCATCTTTTTTGAATGAGTAGATGATGTTAACAAGTTGAGCGGTCGAGTTTAGATTGTCCTCTTCCCCTAAACCAGCAGCCTCACGAAGAGCAATATCAGCAAGTCTAATCTTCTCCTCAAGCTCCACGTCAAGTTCGTTCAACTTATCCTCATCGATAAGCAACCCCGCGTATTCCATATCTCTAAACGCGATAGTTAAAGGAGAGATCAATTTCTCATACAGCTTCTCTAGCTTCTTCTGGCGGACTTCCTCAAGGAGCTTCGCATACACCTTAGCGGTAGCATACGTATCCTTAGCATTTCCATCAGCGCACTGCATGAGAGGAATATTCTTCCAATCAAACTTTTTTCCATCAACTGTAAGCATTAGAACTTTTCTTCTGGGAAGTAGTAGTAGACAAGATCGGCCAACGACTTGGGAACATCCTCCTTGTAGAGGTGCTGCAAAAGCTTAGTATCGAAGACATTATACACATCCTCAACACCATACCGCTTGAGAAACTTAAGGTCAAAGCCTGCATTTTGCAAGACCTTTCTGTTCTTCTTGTTTGCCATGGCCTTGCAAATGAATCGCATAAACTCACCCTTGATCTTGTATCCAAGTTTAGCGTCCTTGTGATCAATAGGTAATACTAAAGTCCTACCCAACTCACCAGAATCCCGGTCAACCAGAGTCATTGAAACGGTATGAATAGTATCCTCCAAGAAATTTAATCCAGTCGTTTCAATGTCGATTGCAACATCTAAGGACGTGTCAATAAACTCTTCCCTTACCTTATTCAATTCATCTATGCTTAGTGCAAGAGTATATGGAACTTGAGCGTCTGAGGCTTTACCTAATAGCTCATTATTAAATGCGTTCTCTAGGTCGGTCCTAAAGAGATAAGCGTTCTTAGGCTCTGCTACGACCTGGAATGGGTGAATAATAGGCACTACTCGGAACTCTTGCCCGCTCTCAGTAGTAAGAGTGTCAACCTTACCTCTAGTCTTACCTTCTTCCTTTGCCCTACCATAAAGAAGAGTAGTCGCCACCTTGCCACACGCGAATACTAACTTAGGCTTGTAGTGATCAATGGTATCGTGTAGGTGAACCTGACACGTATTCTTAATCCCAGTGCTTAAATTGTCAGTAGTAATGTTAGGACACTTTACTGCTGTTGTGTATGCAACACTCCAATCCTGAGTGAATCTGTTTAGCTCCGCCTCGATAATATTATACTCTTGAGGTCTGAATGCAGTGTACTCACCCTCAAACATTTTAGGAGAATCTGAGATAAACAATACATCTACTGGCGAGTCCTGAAGTTCATAATCCAGGATAGTCCGAGTAGGTAGGTTCATACTCAAGGCTGGACACCCCTCACACTTGGGGTTGACTCCTTGGAAGCTTAGTTGGGGCATACGACTATGATAGGTTGATGAGTAATTATATTGATAACAAGAAGTTCGAGGAACTGATTCAAGAATTTAAATCAGAAGATCGAACTAGGGAGGATGAACTATTTGAAATGTTCGATACCCTCGTAGAAAGGCTTATGCTATCCTTCAAGTTCAATGTGGATCGAGAAGAGGCAAAACAAGAATGTTTCCTACTTATACTCAAAGTCCTTAAGAACTTCAATAGAGAATCTGGACAAGCCTTCAATTACTTTACCACAGTCATCTTGAACAACCTAAGACTGCTGTACTCTAAAAATAAGAAGTACAACGAAAAACTTGAATCCTATCGGAACCACAAAATGGGCTACCCGAAGGATCCAAGCTCGGTCTAAACTCCGATCTCCGCACCAACTGAGCCGTTATAAGAAACGACCCTTGGGAAAGACTTGTGAATTACTACAAGCATCGGAAGTTGAGTATAGCGTGAAAGGCATGCCGTAGATATAGTCTCTCGATGAGACTTAATTGCAGACTTGATAACATCCAAAGCGTTTGGTATATTAAAAATATCTACAACGTTCAAATCTGTGGTACCATCGCTAGGTAGTCGATCATTAAAATGATTGCAAACGTCATCCCAGCTATTGGTAATAAGATAATAGGAAGTACTCTTACTCTCAACATTAGTCTTTACAAGAGAATCTAAATGCTTAGAGTTAAATACCTTAGTAGACTTAAAATTAGCCTTGTGTTTGCTCATCTTCCTTCACATCTTCAGTCGTTTCATTCTCAGCCTGGGTCTTCTTGTGCGCTTCAACCATGGCTTGAATTTGCTCAGTCATGACATTGCATCCTGCGAAGAAAATCTGCTTGTAGAAGCTCTCCTCATCTAACTCTGGTGGCTTGAGCTTGCAAAAGTTCTTAAAGCCTTCGGCTTCTTCCTTGGAAAACTTAATCTGAATCTTCATACGTCCTCTACTTCTTTCGGTTAATTTGATTGTCGTATCCTTTAACGATAATGATACTGTAGACATGAGTCTATTATAGCTCAGGTAATTTTAATATGAAAGATGATTTTGACGTATCGCCATTAAAAAAGAAAAAGAAAGTAAACTCAAGGGCTAAAGGTAACAGGTTTGAAAATAAGATCGCTAAGATGCTAAATGAAAGATTCAATACTGAAGAGTTCTGTAGGAGTCCGGGATCTGGAGCATTTGCTACTACTCATAAATTACCTGAATACTTAAAAATATATGGAGACTTAATAACACCAGAAAAGTTTAAATTCATTATAGAATGTAAGAAAGGATATAACGAAGAACAAATAAGTGAACTACTAAATCCTAAATCAACTACTTTAAAGATGATAGCCCAAGCTCATCGAGATTCTAAGAAATCTTCTAGAAAGTTTTTATTAATAATTGGTCAGAACCGTAGGGATCCCATAGCTATTACTAATGAGATGTCGCTACCAGTAAAGGGTCCAACCTTTAAAGGATCATTTGAAGATTTAGAAGTTTCAATGTTTAGATTAAGTGATTTATTAAGTATTGAGGAGTCTTACTTTTTCCTTAATAAGACCTAAAGCTTCGTGTAAGCTACCTAGAGCTTGTAGAATAGTTGACGAGGTCTGGGATACTTTTCTCTTATTTGGTTGCTTGTCCTCATTACCTTGAGTAGATCCGTTTAATGTTAAGGTGGTTTTACTGTTAACAGACTTCCTCTCAGCTACTGTTTTCCCACCTTCTTTGGACCTAGTAGGTACCGTATTTGTGCTTAATGTAACAATTGCCCCATTCTTGCCAGAGTAAACAACTAACCCATCTTCAAATTTAGATTTATTCGAATCTATTTTCCAGCCTTCTTTTCCGTTTACTACTTTCTTGAGAAGTTTGTTCCTATTGTAAACATAGCTATCCCCGGTTACTCGACTAACCGCAGTCTCGTTAAGCTTAGGATCGTCGGAGCCTCCTGCGTGATACGCCTTAGACGCTAACCATCTTTGAGCATTCCTCGCCGTGGCTGGATCACCAGAATTTAAATCTTTTTCCACCTTAGCATAAGTGAGCATATTCGTAACTTCATTTTGTATTGTGCTAAACAAAGCATCATCTGTGTATTTCGCGTTACTATTCTTTAGAAGCTTAATACGGCTCATTATTTTCTTTTTAGCACCAGTGGAAAGTTCTTTATAATTACTGTCTTTTGCAAACTTATCCGCTACTGTGTCTGCAAATCTCTCAGCCGAATTAACATACAAACGCTCAGTGGATCCCCTATCAGTAGTAACCGTGACCTTGGAGGGAATACCTCCAATAGTATCCTCTATTGACTTTAAATCCTTAGCATAGTTTTGCATGGATTCCCATGCATCTTCTGAAGTTTCACCTGGACCCTTTAGATCATCAAGCATTGTATTTATCAGCTTACTATGTGGACTTCCCTCTAGCCCTTCCTCCATCATTTGATTGTAGGTGTTATTACTACCTCCCCCTAAGGTAACATGATTAAGGTCTTTATAAAACTTAAGGCTAGTTTTTAACACAGCGACGGGTGTTTCGAGGTCTGGTGCAAGCCCCACCGAAAGAGCGGCTTGAGCTTCTCTTTTGCTCATATGACCTCCTTCAATCATTTCTTTAAGAGTCTTCATCGAAAAGTTTGAATCATCTAGTCCTGCTTTTTTCAAAGCGGCTTTACCCTCCTTTTCAGTAGAATAGTATTCTCTAATGTCTTGGCGATTACCAAACTTAGTCTCACCTCCAGCCTCGGTTACAAATTTTGGATTTCTGTCCTTCATGATGGTCATCGACAGTTCAGCCATTCTTATAAATAAAGTAGTATCCTCTCCTTCCGGTATTTCAAATAGCTCTCTTAAATTATTAATAAATGCCGAATCGTCAGGGGTTAGACCTACTTCTCTTTGCACTTTAAATGCTTTTGCAGTTGCCTCCGTGAGGCCCTTCATCTTTTCAAGAAATTCTAGTTTTGTACGCTCAAGCTCCTTTCTAAGAGCTTTTGGAGTTGGCGTGTTCTCAGAAGTTAACCTGTCAATATTTATTGAAATGGCCGCTAGCTTTTGAAACAGTTCGAAACCAGTACCTATAGTATTGTTATCCGACTTTCCTCCCTCACCTATAGCACCTAAAACATCAATCTCTGGTATTTCTTGCCCGCACAATTCAAATGCTTTATTTATGACATCTTTCATAGTGCCAAGGTTCTTCCTTCTTCCTCTTGTATCATCCGTAAATACAAGACCTTGAGAAATATCACCTCCCTCGGGGGTAATAACAATCTCACCTCTTTTTGTTTTTTTAATGTTATCCGTAAAAGTCTGCTCGTATATGTCTCCTCCTCCTGCTGGGCACTCCCCGTTAGACAGAGACTCCAACATGTTTTCCATAGTTTCTGCTACTCCAACAACAGTAGCATCAGAAAGAACTCCTTCTACAAACTCGTAACCATCGACCTCTTCGTTGTAAATTAGAAATTTATTACTTTCAGATAATCTCTTTTCAAAGGATTCATTTGTTGCCCCAACGAACAATCTTCCATATTTGGATGGATCTAGCCCAGACTTTTCAAGGGCCTCTGGTAATATTCTCCCCATACGGTCAAAAGCACTAACCGTATCTTCTCTAGCCTCATCAGACTCAAACGCTGCATTCCCTATAGTTGCTCCTGCTGGAGTAGCCTGACTTACCTTTTCAGTTTTGAGCTTGTCGGTATCGCCACCTTCAGAAAAAAGCCCATAGAAGTTATTTAAGCCTTCAGTATCATCCAGGTTATATTGATACCGCTCCACTCGCCCATCATTCCCCATATAACCTCCTTTAGGGACTCCACTTCTAGTAAGATACACACCTACAGGCTTACCAGAAGGAGTTGTACCTACCGTAGGATTGCTGTTTTGGGATGTTCCTTTGAACGTAGATTTAGCAGTAGCTATTAAAGCGTCCGCTTCGGGCGACTTCTCCGAAATCTCCAATAGTCTCAAAGACCTATCATGAACCCTACTAAAACTTTCTAATAACTCTTTGAAAAAATCCATAATTTATAATAGACAAATAGCCTTCTCCTTATATTTAGGAAGAAGGCTAGTTGAAATTAGGACTTAGATTTAGGTGAGCTAGTCTTAGGGAGTTCTTCATTTCCCTTACCATTAGCATCAGAAGCTTCAGCAGCACCCTCAGAAACGATGGACCGTAAATTTTGCATAAGAGATCCAGCAACCAGGGTAAGTAGGGCAGATGCTACACTGACGTGCTCATCTTGGATAGCTCCCGTACCTAACATAATTATAAAGCCACCGATCAGCAGCACTAATAAAAGTGGCGTAGTCAGTGCGATATTTGTACGAGCTTTCTCACTTGCACTTTGCCGTAATCTAATCTTAGCAAGCTCTAGTTTAGCAGCAGCATTTTCACGCGCAACTATAGCTTTATACTTAGCTTCGGTCTCACGAGTTTCCTCGCGTTTCATTCGGAGAGCGGCTCTTTCATCTTTCACGATAAAGGTAGCCCCCTCGCTAGAAGGTTCGTCAAGATCTGCATGTTTGTGTGGCATGGATGCATTTCCCTAAATCAGATTAAAGACTACCAAAGTAGCCTTTAAGTTTTATTGGTTGAGCTTTCCGTAGTCAACAAAGTCGTATCGGAAGGTAACTTCAACAGTTGAGAAGTCGTTGGAAGCGTAGTTCTTTTCAGAGAATCTAACACCAGTGGGGTAAACACCATATACTTCTATGAAAGCATGTGGCTCGTTGGTATTATCAAGCTCAAGGATAGTCATCTTACTAGCCTTGAATGATCTATTGCCTGCACCACCAGGAGCAGAAAGCTTAGTCATGTCGCCGGTCATTGGATCATAGATTGTCTTGAACCAGTTCCAAAGAGCAGGGGTAGTCTGAGAGAGTAATTGATTGTCAAAGGTAACAGTAATGTTCTCAGGAGTAAACTTACCAGGGTAGTAAACCTTATCATTAAGACGGTCAACAACAATGTCATCAACAGCACCACCGACAGGACTCACTTGCTTTGCAGCAGCAGTAAGAACTTGCTGGGTGTTGATAAATTCTGCTGGGAGACCAAAGAACTTCACTTCGAACTGATACGTCCTGACTGAGTCGAGCATCGTAGAGACCTTAGGTAAAGTCTTACCCGGATCGAAGTTTGCTCTGTAATTGTTTTTTAAGTAACTATCTACCATGATTTTAATTAGTTAATGGTTGCCGATTGGCTAGTGAGATTGACTTCGAAGACGATTGTTTCAGCAGCCTTCGTAGGCTTAATCGTAACCGAGCACCAAAGCTCATTTCTATCAACTCTTGCAGGAGTGTTCGTTGTTGAGTCACACTTGACAGCACCTTCAAGAATAGCTCTTCTTGCCAAAAGGTCATCAAGGAATGGATTGATCGAATCTTCAACCAGTTCCCAAGTGAATTGATCGTTAGGCTCAAACTGGAAGGGCTTACCAAGCTCAAGTAACACCTTACGAATGTAGATCATTAGTCTTCGAACGTTAACTCTATCAAGGGCAGTAGCTGCTCTTTGAGTGGTTCTTTGACCGAAGATTGTAATTCCCGTAGTAGGGTCATTCGAAATAGGGTTTATCGAGTTTGAGTATAGAGCGTCCCTGTCGCCTTGGTTAACGACAATCTCCGTATTGGTAGGCTTGGTCAAGCGACCTCGTCTAAAGCCAGCAGGAGCGAACCACGGCTCTGAGACGGCATCTGTGAAGACACACTGTCTTGCAGCGAAG
>Ga0209337_1002561_pt1 | contig 13099 bp, 19 predicted proteins | sample LinPmetageLP53_FD_184044 | JGI IMG/M metagenome (GOLD analysis project Ga0209337, IMG submission 184044) | Marine viral communities from the Pacific Ocean - LP-53 (SPAdes) (version 2) | ecosystem: Environmental > Aquatic > Marine > Oceanic | place: Pacific Ocean | collected 2010-02-08
GGAGTTGATCTTAAGCATCCTGAATATTGTGCATCTCATGCGAATGAGTTTGTTGTAGGTGACTTGAGAGACACTCGTTTTGTTTCTAGATGTGTTCGTTTTACTGGATACCTTGGAAACTTCTACAGAGATATTGTAGATAAGTTTGCCGAACCTTTTGATGAGATTTATCAGTTTGCTGCTGATATGGGCGGTGCAGGATTTGTATTCACTGGTGAGAATGATGCAGACATTATGCATAACTCTGTGTCCATCAATCTGAATGTTCTTGAGGAACAACGTAAACTGAATGAAATTACGGAACAAAATAAAACTAAAATCTTTTACTCTGGATCGGCATGTATGTATCCAGAGCACAATCAACTAGACCCTGATAATCCTGACTGTCGTGAAGAATCAGCATACCCTGCAGCACCGGACTCCGAGTATGGATGGGAGAAACTCTTCAGTGAACGTCTCTACTTTGCTTACAATCGCAACCATGGCATCCCTGTTCGGGTTGCTAGGTATCACAATATCTTCGGACCTGAAGGAACCTGGGACGGTGGTAGAGAGAAAGCACCAGCTGCAATCTGCCGCAAAGTTGCTAAACTCCCGGAGTCGGGTGGATCTATCGAGGTGTGGGGAGATGGCTTACAAACTCGTTCCTTCCTGTTCGTTGATGAATGCATCGAAGCGACTAGAAGACTGATGGACAGTGACTTTATGGGACCAGTTAATATTGGTTCTGAGGAGATGGTCACTATTAATCAACTTGTAGATATTGCTGCCGAAGTTGCAGAAAAAAAAGTTTCTAAGATTCATATTGATGGACCTCTGGGGGTTCGTGGTCGTAACTCTAACAATGATTTAATTCGTGAGAAGTTAGATTGGGATTATCAGATGACACTTAAGGAAGGTATTCGTTACACATACTATTGGATTCAGGAGCAGATGAAATGAATAGAATTAGTGATTATTCTCAACTCAGAGATCGTATTGTAACTTGGATGATAACCTATATTGACTATAGTAAAATGGATAGTTGGGTAGTTGGTGTATCGGGAGGAATTGACTCTGCTGTAGTCTCTACCTTAGCAGCACTTACAGGTGAACCAGTGTTTGTTGTAGGTATGCCTATTCATCAAGATGAGGGGCAAAGAGAACTATCGGAAAATCATTTGAATTGGTTAGATAATACTTTTGATAATGTAACTGCATTGAGATTTGACCTTACTGATACTTTTGAAACATTTAAGAAAGGTTTAGGGGAGTATGGTAGTGGTAATCATGCTCTTGCCAATACTCGTTCTCGTCTTCGTATGGTAACTCTTTATCAAGTTGCAGGAAATAATAAAGGTTTAGTACTTGGGACTGGAAATAAAGTCGAAGATTATGGTGTAGGATTCTACACTAAATATGGTGACGGTGGAGTTGATATTGCTCCTATCGCTGATCTCTATAAAACTGAAGTATGGGAACTTGGTAAATTGCTTGATGTTGATCAAGATATTATTGAGGCTAAACCAACTGATGGATTGTGGGATGATGGTAGAACAGATGAGGATCAACTTGGAGTCTCCTATGCTGAACTAGAAGAAGCAATGGAGACTGGTGTTGGTTCTGGTTTGGAAGTTTTGAAAAAATTTAATAAGATGAATCAACATAAAATGCAACCTATCCCTACATTTAAACTATGAAAATTGGAGTTATTGGAGCAGGCAGATTGGGTATCTGTTTTGCTCTCCTTTGCGAACAAGCTGGTTATGATGTTCTAGTATCAGATATCCGTGAGGATTATGTAAATGATCTGAACCAGAAGAAGATTATAACTAATGAACCCGAAGTAGAAGATCTACTTAGAGTATCAAAAAACTTTAGAGCTACAAATAATAATAAAGAAGTAATTGATGAGTGTGATCTCATTTATACTTTGGTCGCAACTCCATCTAATGATGATGGATCATATGATGTGTCTGCTGTGTGGAAGGTTGTAGAGGAATTTAAAGATATAAAGAGTAAAAAGTATTTGGTCATTGGTTGTACTACTAATCCTGGTGATTGCGATCAATTTACTACACAACTTCCCAATAACGTGAGGGTATTTTATAACCCTGAATTTATTGCACAGGGTAGTATTGTGAGTGATCTCAAGAATGCTGATATGGTTCTTTTGGGTATTGATCAAAATAGGGATGATGATATTGTCATTAAGGATATTAAAAATCTGTATAAGAAAATTCAAATTACTAGAGCAATTGTTTGTACTATGAGTACGAAGAGTGCGGAGATTACTAAGATTGCTGTTAATTGTTTCCTTACAACTAAGATTAGTTATGCTAATATGTTAGGTGACGTTTTACATATGGCAGGATGTGGGGATGAAGTTACTGCGGTTCTAAATGCTGTTGGATGTGATAGTCGTATTGGTAAAAGGTATCTTGGATGGGGTGTGGGTTATGGTGGTCCATGTCTTCCTAGAGATAATAGAGCCTTTGCTCACTTTGCTAATGGTGTTGGACTTGAGTATAATTTGGGTTACGTTACAGATGGTTTTAATAACGAACACGCAAAAATTGTTTGTGATTATTGGGACGTAATGAACTTACATAAACTCCCATATTACTTCGAGTACATTACCTATAAGAAAGGAACCGATATTCTCACAGAGAGTCAACAGTATCGTTTAGTACTGGACCTCTTAGACAGAGGACATAAAGTATACATTCAAAATGATAGGAGGGTCACACCTCAAGTATCTGAATATCTAGATAAAACCTACGGTGATATGGTAAGATTTATAGATAATAAATTTAATATCACTGAAGATATTTTTGTTGTAAGTATATGATTGGATATAATAGGCTTGGAATTAATGGAAGATTTGGTAATCAACTTTTTCAATATGCATCTCTTAGGGGAATAGCAGATAAACATGGTTATGATTGGTGCATTCCTGAAGATAGTTATAGGACTGCTAATTATGGAATACATCATCCTTTTAAATTAAAGCATTTAAAAAATATTAGTGAAGTCTCATACTCATCAAGATTTGAAGATCATTTTCATTTTGACGAAAAACTATTTGAAACTTGTCCTGACAATATAAACCTTGATGGATATTTACAATCCGAAAAATATTTCAAACATATTGAATCTGAAATACGTGAAGATTTTGAATTCATCGATGATATTTTAAATCCTTGTAAAAAATTTATTGATGAATTTGAGAAAATTATTTTTTTACATGTGCGTCGAGGTGATAATGTAGGAAGAGAACATCTACATCCTATTCCATCAATGAAATATTATGAACAGGCATTAACTTATTTTGAAGATGATTGTTATGTTTTTGTTGCTACTGATGATGTGAAGTGGTGTAAAGAGCAAGAGTTCTTCTCTTCAGAAAAATTTTTACTTAATGAAGATACTCAGCAATATTCTCATGAATGTATGGAAGGTAATGGGGAATATAAAAAATCCTTTATACCATATGTTGATTTGTGTTTGATGAGTTTGTGTAATGGTGCTATAATATCACCAAGCACTTTGAGTTGGTGGGGAGCTTGGTTACAAAAAAATAGAACCAATCCAGTTATTGCCCCCGATCCTTGGTTCGGTCCTCAATTGCTTAAAGATAATAATACAAAAGATTTATTGCCGGACAGTTGGATAAAATTGCAATATTAAAAAAATGAAAATTGATTTAAAAAATTCTACTTTTATAATTCCATTAAGAATTGATACTGGAGATCGTCTTCGTAATGTAATCTTATCAACTGTATATTTACTCCATCATTTTGATACTACAGTTATGATTAAGGAGGTAGATTCTGAACATCGTTTTGAGAATTTTGCTCTTCCAATTATCAAAAGACTTGTTGATACTTCAAATTTAATTCACATCTTTGAAGAAGATACTAGAACAGATGATGCATTTCATAGAACAAAAGTTCTTAATGATATGGTAATGGAATCTACAACTGATATTGTAGTTAATTATGACACTGATTTAATTCTTCCAATTAATAGTTATATTAATGCAGTTGAAATGTTAAAGGGTGAATATGATGTTGTTTATCCATTTCGTTTTGGTAATCATGGTGAAAGAAAAGTAAATCTAGGATTTACTATTGAAACTCAGGAGGATATGAATAATTTTGAAGATGGTGAGTTTATGTCTCAGTTTCTTAATACAAATTATGATCATAAATCTTTTGATGATCGTTTCTTTTATTATCAAAGTGAAAGTGGTCAAGGTTGGGCAGAGTATGGCATGGTTCAATTTTTTGATAGACAAGTATACTTAGATGGTTACTTGGAGAATGAAGGATTTATTGCGTATGCTCCCGAGGATGTTGAAAGACATCACCGTTGGAAAACACTTGGATACAATATAGGTAGAGTTGATGATCATGCATATCATTTGGAGCATGAAAGGACACAAAATTCTTGGTATCATAATCCTCACATGCAAAGAAATAATCAGTTATGGGAAGAATTAAAAGTTCTTACTAAAGAACAATTAATTCAATATTATCAAAACCAAAATTATTATAAGGAGAGAATTAAATGAAGTGGAATTTAGTAACATTTTCTGATAAAAAATTTCGTAAGGGGCAAGAATATCTTGAAGATTATTCCAAATCATTGGGAATGAATAATCTATCTTATACTTACGAATGGTTTGCAGAACAAGAATTTTATCAACAACATAAAGATATTTCAGACGATGAAATTGGTTTGGGATATTTTTTGTGGAAATCTTTTATTATTAATGACGCAATCAATAAGTTAGATGATGGAGATTTAATATTTTATTCTGATGTTGGTGATATGTTTCATCCAGAATTAATTTCTTTTGTTGAGGAAACAATTGAAGATGACCCATGCCTTTTTATGGTTGGTAATTCTATCAACAAAGACTGGACTCGTAGAGATTGTTTCGTGTATATGGATTGTGATGAAAAAGATTATTGGAATTCCAATCAACTTGAGGCTGGTATAAGTTTTTGGAGAGTGTGTGATGAATCCAAAAAAATTGTATCTGAATGGATGAAGTATGCATGTGATAGAAGAATTATTTCTGATGATCCCAATGTTTGTGGAAAAGAAAATTTTCCATCTTTTAATGAGCATAGACGTGATCAAAGTATTCTAACTAATTTGGCAGTTAAACATGGACTTTCTGTAGCATCAGATTCGATTCGAAATTACATCGAATGTAATTATGATTATTGGTACGAAAGATATTCTAATATTACATCTCCATTGAACAGGCCAATAGATAGTTTACTGCAACAAAAACAATATGAATTAACAAATCTATATGAAAATTGATCATAGTATTATATTGACCGTTCATAATAAAGATTGGTTGATAGACAAAGTTATTCAAAACATTTATAAAAATACATTAGGATCTTACGAACTTATTGTTGTGATTGATGGATGTACAGATTCTTCTGAGGATGTAGTGCTGAATAATGTTAAAAAAGATACTACCATTCTTTATGCGGCAAATGTATTTGAAACAACTGCAAACAACATTGGTCTCCGTAGGGCATCCGGAGATAAAGTAATCATAGTTCAGGATGATATGATTATTAATGAAGAGGGTTGGAATCAAAGATTGCAAAAACCTTTTGATAAATTTGATGATGTATTTGCAGTAACTTCTAGGGTTTCTCATAATTGGGAGTTTAATCCAAATACACAACATTTAAATATGGAAAAAAATTTAGATGATTGTTGGTGTGATATAATTAATCATGTTGATCATGCAGGAAGAGAGCAAGGATTATCCAGAGATGTTTTTGCCGTAAGATCATCGGCAAATCGTGGACCATTAATGATAGATCATACAGATCTTAAAACTTTGGGATATTTGGATGAGAAATTTGCACCACAAGATATGGATGATCATGACTTATGTTATCGTGCATATAAAGAACTTGGAAAAGTTGTTGGTGCATATTGGATCGATTATGAAAGTCAAGATTCTTGGGGAGGCACTAGAGCAACTGGAGGTCCTGCTCCTTGGTTATTAAGGGCACATCATAAGAATACAAAACTCTTTTATGAACGTCATAAAGACCTCATAAATATTCGTAGACTAATTGAAGACAGGGAGTTATTATGAGTCGAATTGGTTTAGAGCGCTGGCAAGAAGCACAAACTGCCGAATTTGGTCATCATCAAGACCTTAGAATGGAAGCATATAATACTGCTACTATTGCTACTGCAAAGTATCTTGGTATTGATTTTGAAAATGATTTTAAGGATAAAGTAATTGTTGAAGTAGGATCGGGACCAAGGGGTTCTATACTTCATACTAAAGGAAATTTTAAGAGGGGTATTATTATTGAACCTCTTATTGATAGATGGCCATCTGAAATAAGAAAAGATTATGAGGATATTGGTGTAGAAATTGTGGTTGCTGCTTATGAAGATTTAGAAATTGAGGATGAAGTTGATGAGACATGGTTCTTTAATGTAGTTCAACATGTTTTTGATCCTAAAGAACAATTGGAGTTGGCATCAAAAACATCAAAAGTTATTAGAGTTTTTGAAAGTATATGTAGTGTAACTGATATTGCACATCCTCATTATATTACTGAAGAAACCTTTACTGATGTACTAGGTAATTTTGGTCAGATCTATAAAGGAGGATCCGAACCAGGATTTCATGGTGCAGATTGTTATTATGGTACTTGGTATGCATCTGATAACGTTTAGTCTCTTTGGAGATAATCCTCTTTATTGTGTAGGTGCAGTAGAGAATGCTCGATTAGCAAAAGAAATATATCCGGATTGGACTGCAAGATTTTATGTTGCTCAGGATGTTCCATCAACATATATTACTGCAATAAAGGAATATGGTGCTGAAATTGTTCATTGCGAAATGAATAATTCTTATGATGGATTGAACTGGAGATTCAGACCTTTAAATGAACCTGATGTTGACTATTGGATAAGTCGAGATGCAGATAGTCGATTAAGTTGGAGAGAAAGAAATGCAGTAGATGAATGGTTAGATTCTGACAAATCTGCACATTTACTTCGTGATTGTCATAATCATGGATATACTATTATGGCAGGTATGTTTGGAATTAATAATAAACTTTTTCATTCTAGGTATGGATCTCTTAATCTTGATAACGACAATGCAAATCTTAGAGATGCAGATCAAACTTTATTAAATGATAAATTGTGGCCTTTAATTAAACATGATCATCTATGTCATGATCATTGGAGAAATTCTAAAATAGTTGGACAACCAACTTATCAACCAGGAGATCATGTTCATTATAAAAATGCCTATCAAGTAGGATTGATAGATTATATTGAATATCAGTGCTATCAACAATTATCAGAAATCTATCCAGAGGGTCAAGATAGTAGACCATTTCCATTGCATAAACCAATGGAATATGGTATATTTGTAGGACAGATTATTGGAGTAGATGGTAAACCTAAAATTAATACTGATGTTCGTTGGGAATATGAATTGCGAGGATTGAGTTATGAATGATTTTCTTTATAATTATTGTGATAATGTTTATTCTGAGAATGGTGAGGATGGAATCAATGCATCTATCTTGAATCATTTGGGTATTGATGAGGGAGTAGTGCATTAATGTTTCATATTATTGGATCTGGTGCCTGTGGTTTCTTGCGAGCATATCAAACTTTTAAAAATCACACTCAATTAAAATATAAGGGTGGAGGACCTAAGTATCAAAATAGTTTTGAGAATTGGAGCAATGATGGATTGATATGGGATTCTGATACTCTAACAAAAAAAGAAAAACTTCGAAGAGTATCACTTCATAATACAATTACAAATATTACTCATTCATATCTAAAATATGTTCCAGAATTTATAGAATTAAATCCTCAAATTAAATTTCTTTGTTTGAAAGGAAGAAGGGATCATTCAATAAAATCTTTAGCAATTTCTTGGGGATATAGGAATCCATGCTATGTTGAGGATAGATCTCTTGGCATAGGACATAATAGATATGCCGTAGATCAATTTCCAAATTTAAGTAGTTCTCACGATGAATTTGAAGCAACTGAAAAATATTGGGAAGAATACTATGCAATTGCATCTCAATGGGAAAGTCAATATCCCAATAATTTTATTATTGTAGATTCTCCTAAATTTTTTGGTGACTTTAATTATAGGGAAAACATTTCTAAAAAAATTAATATTGATTTGAGTAATGATCCATTACTACCAGTAGACTTTTCTAGTTGGAATATTACAACCACACTGCATGGTGGTCTTGGAAATATTTTATTTCAAATGGGAGAAGTTATTTCTTTTTGTGAAAAAAATAATATTGAAAACCCCTTCTTTGGAAACTGGGATTTATACGATGGAGAAAAATATCCACCTTCTTACAATTCTGATAGATTACTAGGTGGACATTTTGGAGACCATAATATTATAAAAGAAACTTTTCCTAATTTAGATTGGAGAGGTGACTTGGAATGTACCTACGATACTAAATTTGTTATTAATGATATGTTTAGATTTAGTGATTTGCAATGTTTGGATATTGTTAGGAAAAATTTTAAAATTACTGATAAGAAGAATTTAAATACTGCAGCATTGCATTTGAGATTTTGTACTCAATCGGTAGATGATCATGTAAATGGATACATAGATGATTCTTTTTATGTTGAGTGCTTTAAAAAAATTCCTAGTAATGTAAAAGTTTATGTTTTTTCTGATGACAATGAAAAATCTATTGAAAAAATAAAATGGTTTGAAAGTAAGTTTTCTCATGAGTTTTCTCTCGTCAGAAAAAACGCTTTCCAATCTTTAAAAATGATGGTAGAATGTGAATACCATATTTTACATGTATCTACTTTTAGTTTTTGGTCTGCCTTTTTAGATATTGATCAACCAAATAATAAAGTTTTATATCCAGAATCCTTTGTTGGATGTCACAGTATTAATATGATTCCATATGAACAATGGCAAATGATATGAATTGTATAATTTATCTTGTTAGATCATCTGACCAAGATGTTGGCGATTTTAACAAGTCTCTTTACTTATTAGAAAAAAATCTCCTTGCATTTACAACAAACACTGATGTAATTGTCTTTGTTGAAGAATCTTTTGAAGAATTTAAATCTAAAGTCAATACTAATTTAAAGATAAATTATCAAACTATAGAATTTAAAGTTCCCAATTACTCTAAAGAAATTTTAGATCAAATTCCAAAATTTTATCCACATCCTACTCATGGAAATGGTCCTGTAGAATGGGGGCATCCTGGATTTTCTATGGGGTATAGGCATATGTGTCGTATGTTTTCTGGTGAAATATATAAGAATCCTCTCATATTGAAATATGATTATTACATTAGGATTGACACTGATTCTTTTATACATACTCCATTAAATTATGATATATTTGAATGGGCAAGAAAAAATGATTGTTGGTATGGATATGTTGCTCCTGCTGTTCAAAAGGATAATGAGAAGGTAGTTGAAGGATTGTGGGATTTTGTAAATTCTCTTTATCCAAATAAAATTCCTGATAGGATGATGTTTTATACCAACTGGGAATTGGGCAAAGTTAATTGGTTTGTTGATAGTGAATATATGAAATTTTATGAAAAGATAGATTGTCATGGAGGCATCTATACAAAAAGATGGGGAGATGCTCCAATAAAATTTTTGGGAGTTAATCTGTTTATGCCTCAAAAAAATATCCAACCTGTTCATGGATTTAAATATCAACATGGTGCTGTATATGAAATTTAAAAATGATAGGATTTAATCATCTAGGAAATTTGGGTCAGCTGGGAAATCAAATGTTTCAGTATGCATCTTTAAAAGGTATTGCTGACAAACATGGATATCAATATTGTATTCCTAAAAATAGTGTTGTTACAGATGCTTTAGGTAATAAATTGAGAACTGAATTATTTGATGTTTTCAATTTAAATGTTAATATTCAAAAAATAGAAACGGATCAATATTTGCAAGAACCTTCATTTAACTACAGTGAAAATTTTGTTAATAGTTGTCCCGATAATGTTTCTTTGTGGGGATTCTTTCAATCTGAAAAATACTTTAAGCATATTGAAAAAGAGATTAGAAAAGATTTTACTTTTAAAGATGAAATAGTTGAGGATTGTGAAAATATTATAAAGGATATATTTGATGATCCTATTGCACTTCATATACGTCGAGGTGATTTTTTAATCAATTCTGGAAATCATTATAATCAAAGTCTTGAGTATTATGAAAATGCTTTGAGTGAATTTGATTTCGACAGGCAGGTTGTTATTTTTAGTGATGACCCTAAATGGTGTATGTCGCAAGATTTATTTTTTTCTGATAGATTTATTGTTTCCGAATCTACAGGACCATATCATGATCTTTACTTAATGACTCAGTGTAGTGATTTTATTATTGCCAATTCTACTTTTTCTTGGTGGGGAGCTTGGTTGGCAAATAAAGGAAATATAATTGCACCTGAGAAATGGTTTGGTTCAAATAATTCTCACCTAGATACAAAAGACTTATATCCCGATGATTGGAAGATTTTATAATGGATAAGAATAAGGCACTCTATAAACTTAAAAGACTTCCTCACATATATTATCTAAATCTGGATGAGCAACCAGAGAGAAAAGAATATATGGAAGAGCAATTTAAGTATTGGGAGATTGAGAATTATACTCGTATCTCTGCATACGATGGTAGGGACGATAGAGACCTCGGAGACATTCTTAAAGGAAGATACCCTGATATGATGTCTTCTGGTGAGGTTGGATGCACCACGTCTCATTTGAAAGCAATGGTGGAGTTTCTTAAGACAGATGCTCCGTGTGCCTTAGTGATGGAAGATGATTGTGATATCTCTACCGCATCGTATTGGCCTTTTGAATGGAAAAATTTCTTTGCAAAAATTCCTTATGATTATGATGTAATTCAACTTGCTGTGATTAATACGGCAACAATTCATTTGAGAATGCATAAGAGATTTGTGAATGATTTCTCAACTGCATGTTATTTAATTACTCGTCGTCATGCACAAAAACTAATTGACCTTCATGTAAGAGGAGATAAGTATAAGATTGATAATGGAGTTAAACCAAGAGCAGTTGCCGATGATTTGATTTATAACTCTGGAAACACTTTTTCCATGCCTTTATTTTTATATAAACTTGAGTTAGGTTCTTCGATTCATAAAGAACATATCGATGTTTTTCATAAGTCAAGTTATGAAGGTCTTTGGAATTTTTGGAAGACACAGGCAAATCAAGTAGAAGATTGGAACTCTTTATTTGACTATGATCCATACTTTAATCGGTTACCACCAGAGCAAAAAAGTGACGAATGATACTGACTGTCCTTGACAAGACTTTAGATTTGCTATATAATACTGTAATGTTTCTTCACAAAACTCAAATGACTGTTACAACTGAGGATGGTGGACGTACAAACATGTATGCCACAGAACCTAGAATGTATATCTCAGAAACCGACGCACAGAGCTATGGTCTTGAGACATATGCAGAAAAGGCAGAGAAACTCAATGGTCGCACTGCAATGATTGGATTTGCTGCTGCCCTGGTTTCTTATGCTACGACTGGTAGTGTTTTCTTTTTCGGACTCTTTGGTTTCTGAGTACTTGACAATGTATCAAATCTTGTTTACAATGACTAGTATTGCCTTCCTTGTGTTGTTGGCATATTCCGTAGAACAATTATCTGAAACTTACTAATGGACTTTAACGTTACCTTCCGTACTCCTGACGGTACAGAAACAACTATCACCTGTCAGGATGACCAATATCTTCTTGATGCTGCCGAGGAAGGTGGTATTGATATGAACTACTCTTGCCGTGCAGGAGCCTGCTCATCTTGTGCAGGTAAGATTGTATCGGGTACAGTAGATCAAAGTGATCAATCATTCTTGGATGACGATCAAATTGAAGAAGGATTTGTGCTCACTTGTGTTGCATATCCAACTTCTGATGTTATAATTGAAACTGAACAAGAAGAGAACCTATACTGATGCACGGAAGTCTTGAACCAGAAGATCGAGTAATGGATGATCCATCTGTTTATGAACAAGTTTCTTCTCTTGCCCAAAAATATGGGTGGGAAGAAGGTGATAACATCGTAGTTGAAATGGCAGGAACTCAAGTTTCTGGTATCGATGTCGGTGAAGTCTATAACAAAAAATGGCAATCACCTATCGGTACTCGTAAGTACAACAAAGAAGCATTCATTGTTATTAAAAATCTCACCAGAGATCCCTTTGAGTCTTCTAAACCTATGGATAGAGATCACAAACCTCAACATCCATATGAATCAGTAGCAAATGCCTAATCCAAATCAACTCTATGATGATATGGAGAGACTAAATGCCCTATACGAAGAACTCTGCTGGGCACATGATGATGAATTAGTATTCACTCATGAAAATGGTAGAGTCATTATTTACAACAAAACACAGGAGCAAGAACAATGAACGAAAGAGCAGAACGTATTAATGGATGGGCAGCAATGATCGGAGTCATTGCAGCAATGGGTAGTTATGCAGCAACAGGTCAACTTATTCCAGGAGTATGGTAAATGTTAGTATTCGCATCGACTCTGGTAATGCTTTTTGTTATTAATGCAGTTTTATCTGATATTGATGTTGATGATGATAATGATGGACCAGGTGGTGGTATGATGATCCCAACACACGTTCCCTCTTGACTTTTTAACTCTACTCTATATACTGAGTAGAGTTTTTTTATTATATGCCAAAGAATCAATTAAACAAGGATGAACTGGTTTGTCATGTTCTTAAACTCAAGATTGAAGTTGATGAAGAACCGAAGACTGTATGGCAAGGTGACAAGGATTTGGCACACAAGTACCTCAATCGAGTCTTGAATAGGATTGAGGAATATAGATACTAGGTCTTGACGGAATTTTTAAAGACCTGTATGATAGATGGGTCTTCGGAGCACCACCTCAAAACACTCTCAAAATAGGAGTTGACAGGGACGGAAAACCGTAGTATACTAAATAAGTCAGAAGGTTAAGGAACCAACACATTCCTTAACAAGTCGTAACACCCCTCAAACCAA
>Ga0209337_1002562_pt1 | contig 13098 bp, 20 predicted proteins | sample LinPmetageLP53_FD_184044 | JGI IMG/M metagenome (GOLD analysis project Ga0209337, IMG submission 184044) | Marine viral communities from the Pacific Ocean - LP-53 (SPAdes) (version 2) | ecosystem: Environmental > Aquatic > Marine > Oceanic | place: Pacific Ocean | collected 2010-02-08
ATGGCGAGTGAGTGTGTGAAGTACGACAATAAAGATGAGGCGTTAGAAGCGTATCACAAATTAGATTGTGCATACAAAATACTCATGGAGTATGCTGGTGATGATGGTGATGCACTATTGGAATACAGCAGAGGCGATGAGTGAATGAGATTCAAGAGTGTAAAACATGCTGAGTATGAGATATTGAAAGCAATAATGGTTACAAGGGTAGAGGGAACTTTCCATGAAAGCATTGATGGGATTAGAATGATTGGTGTGCCTTCTAATGATAAGGTGGCTGAACAGAGATTCAACAAAGCAGCAAGCAACATTGTTAAAGTGATTTCTAACATGATGGAGAAAAGAAGTAAGCATTTACCTGAAGAACATCCTGAGTATGGAATGGACATTAAACAAGTAAAAAGCAACATGGGAAGTGATGATGAATGAGTAAGAAAGGCAAGTGCAAAACATCACACCCAAGAGTGAGTGGGGAACAAAAATGTCGTGTATGTGGTTATGTATATGGTGCGTAGGAGAGGAAAGAAATGAAAGAGATATGGAGAACACCTAGTTTAGAAGGTAAATGGAAAGACGGAAAAGGACACGTTGTATTGAGCGTAGTGCCTTATTATCAAAGAGTGTGGGTTGATATGAGGATGCACAATATGGAGAGAGAAGGAACATCACACACAAGCCGAGGCTTTAGGCTAACGATAGGCCAAGCGGAAAACCTGTTGGGGCAACTTGCAGTTGCTATTGATAAAGCGAAAGAAGAAGAAGAGAAAAATAAAAGAAATGGAGATGAGTAAAGATGAATGAAGAAATGAATTATGACGAACAAATAAGAAATGAAGTAGAGAGAGAAATAGAACTGTATGCTAGTATGATAGACATGTTACAAAATGGTGATGTGTCTATTGACTTTGAGAATGAGTTTAGCAAAAATAGAATACGAAGTTTGAATGCGTATCTAGTCAGTCATCATACACTAGCAAAGATGTGCATAGGGGTGAATGAATGAGTAGTTATTACACTATTATGTTGAGATACACAACAGATTCAGGTGAACCTTGTAGTCCACCACCACACATAACTGACAGAATGGCTATGGCTGTGGATGTGCTACATGAGATGGGTTTTGGTATGGATGTAGTTTATGGACAATGTGCAGACAAACTATTCAAGCAAGCAGAAAAGGAGATGAATGAAGAATGAAGTTAAAAGAAATGGAAGCGTTTGCCGCTTTAACAGATGAAGAAAGACAACAGAAAATACGGGTAGAACAACACAGGGGTGCAGCGGTAGCACAGTTTTTCGATGAATGCTTTTGCGATTGGAAAGGTCGAGACACCGACTATAATCAAGGTGCTAGTTGCGGGTGTAGCAATATAATGTGGGCATTAACAAAAGAAGCAAGAAAAGATTTTAACCACGAATTACATATCAATTTTAATGTAAATGGAAAAATAAATATGGATGATGAAATCGAATCTTTGGTAGATGGTGTAATCTTGGGTGATATGGTTTGCGAGAATTGTGGTGAACAACCAAAGATGCCTGAGTGGTATCTTGAAGATTATGTGCAGCAAATTGCGGAGAATGACAAAAAGTGGAGTGGAGATGAGTAAAGATGAATGAAGAGATAAAAGAAAAATTAGAAAAACTGAAAGAATATGAAGCACAAGAAAGAATGCAGAAGAGATGGCAGCCATACAAAGAGATGGAAGGAGAGTTATCACACATGTATGATTGTAGGACAACACTGAGTGATGCTGCATCTTACCAAGAAATGGCTAGTGAAATCTCTAGTGATTTCGGGTTGTATCTAACAACACACGGCTCGGCTGACATATGGGATGCTCATGAAGAACTAGAGAAGCAAATAGAAGCGAAGGAATTAGAACTTGAAGAACTAGATAAGCGTTTAACGGAGGAAGAAGAATGAATGAAGAATGGACAGATGGCTCAGGTAAAGCACTTTCAAAAGTTGCTAGTATGCTGACGAAAGAAGAAAACCAAAGACACACAAAAGACGATGACTATTTTTCAGACCCTCGATTGTATGTTCAAGATTTGAACACAGGTGCAGCGTTGATGATTACGCCTGAAACACATGAGGGTGGAAAAACTCAGGGTCGAGGTTACAGGAAATGTAAATCTGTAAGACAAAGAATGCCAAACAAGTTATCACCTAAGTTACAATTGTCGGTGTTATTAGATATGCTAGTAGCACAACTTGTTCCTAAAGGTGAAGATAGAGTTGGCCCACTTGCAGAGGCAGCATACAGGAGAATAGTTGAGGCTATGATGGAAGCACAACAAGCAGATGATTGGTTGAAGCAGAATGCAAAGCACAGTAAAAAGGTGAATGAAATGATAGAGAGGCTACAAGAGATGACATGGGTTGAAAGAAAAGGCGACTCCTTAATCAAGGTAGACATCGTGAAACTTGACGAGGCTAAGATGACAGCAGAGATGTTAGAAATGGAAGTGGTTGAATGAAGATTCAATGGTATGAATCCAGATATTTGATATGTCCTGTTTGTGAAACCTCTACCACTTTCTTTTATCTTAAAGATATTAAATCGTGGGTAAAAATACACTATGAAAAGTGTAATGCAACGAGTTTCAAAGAAGAAGGATATGTTGAGGTGGTTGAATGAGTGAGAAAAGATTTGATTCGATTAATGTGTGGGATATACAAGACCAACATGATTTGTATTGGACACACTCTCTACGAGGAATGCTCGATATGATAGACCAAATTATGAGATTTGATGGTCGTGATGAGGAAAAGTTCAAGGAAAGAATTGCTGAGTTTATGTGGAAAGTTGTGCAAGCAAATCTCCACTTTTCCTCTTCACCAAGACATGAAGATGAATGTGAGAGATGTGGCACAGTTTGGAAGTTTAGCGGTGAGCCGGGTATTAGCCATCTTGTTTCTGAGGCTTATCCTAGAGTAAATCAAAAAACTAGATATTGGGAAGAACAACGTAGACTCAAACGTCAAGACCCATCAATCGAAGGCGTTGAATGATGGTGTTTAATTGTTGGTCTAGTGAGCCACCTTTACCCGCCACTGAATCTAATTGTTTAGGATAAAACTCTTCTACTGATTGTAAGTATGGCTCAACAAAATCATCAAATGGGTTTTTATCCATTGTTTGAAGGTATGCTTCTGATTGTTCTTCAGGTAAGGTGTAATCAGTACCCAATCTTCTTGGTGTACCCCTTTCTTCTTCAAATGCTGCGCGAGCCTCTTCATCTACCGGATTTGAAGGCCCATAGAACTGTGCATCGTGTATTATGGCTCTATCTTCTCTTTCATTAGGATTGCCTGTTATCTGCTTAACATTAAAAACACCTTTATTTGATGGTGTCGTCATCCAATTACGAGGTCCAATATCAGCAAGACCCTTCGCTTCTAACAATTGGCCGTATTTGTGTTTGTCATAGAGAGTGTTTGCTAAAGTTAATCCTCTTGCTTTATCATTATGTTGTTCTCTTACAGGCTCACCTCTTATTTGAGTGGACATAACAGCAGGTTCGTTTCCTAATGGATGCGCTTCAAAAAACTTCATATCAGCATCAGATAACATTTCGTCCATAGCAATTGGTTTTTGTCCAGCAATTAAATTAGTCATTTGAGGCATTTGTGAGAGTATATTGTGGGTATACATATCATCTAGTGTGTAACCATGACCTAGTTTAGTAACATCAGGGTCGCCTTCTATACCGTAAACTAACTGATTAGCACCTTCTCCTAATCTTTCACCTTGACTTGGTTGAAATTGAGACTTGAGCAGCAACCATGCTTGCTCAAATGCTTCATTCATAGTGTGTCGTAAACGTGTTGTATAATAGAGATTTCTAATGATAAATAGGATAAATACGTGTTTGTTTTATAAAGGTCTTAGATTCAAGCATAATATAGAGTGTGGAAAAAATGAAGATAGAAAAAATATGCAGAAGAATAAAAGAAGATGGTTATAGATGTGGAAAAATATTTCACACTGAAACAAAAAAAGGTGGAACAAGTCTTTGTGAAGAATGTAGCCTTTCTCAAGACACCTTAAAATCAAGAGCAGGTCTTACAAGAAGTAGGAATAAATATGCTAAGGCTGGTAACGATGAGAAAATGAGAGATTTTATAATTAACTTAATGGCTACACATGAAGATGATAAAAAAACTATTGCTAAATTAGAAGAAGTAGTAGAATCATTATCAAACAGACTAACACTTATAGAGAATAACTCAGAACATCTGAAACTCACTAAAGATGTCAACAGACTAGAAAGACAATACTCAATTAATAAAGGAAAAATACAATCTTTAAGAAAATTAGTTCACAGACTCAAACTAGGTGAGTGAACATGAGTTGGCAAGCAAATGAATACGCCACTAGACTATGTTTAGAACTAGGTCTAAAACATAGTGATATGTGGAGAATATTAAACAACTATAATTTGATATTAAAACATGATACATGGGTGTCTCAAAGGTCTAACAGAGGTTTATTGGTGGACTGTGTATATCTATATTGTAAAAAAGAAGGAATGTATATTAGTATAGAAGCATTAAAGAAAGTAACTAAAAAAGAGTTTGGTGTCAGCACACAAGCAAGACCTAGTAGATGGTGTGATAATAATGAACTTCAATTCTTTATCTAGTGTGTGTGAAGAACATAGGTTAGGTAGGAAAGACCCATTAGTTAGTAAATTAAAAAATATACCCGACCATGAATTACGCCATGCTTCAACATTATTGTTTGGAGAAGGTGTAAACGTATGGAGTTATCAAAAGATGATAACACATATAGCAAAAGAGATGGGTATGTTTACAGAAGTAGTTAGTGATATAGCATCAACTAAGAAAGAGTTAATTTCAAATCTATCTAGTGAGAGTATAGGTAATGGGAAAAAGTTTTCACTTACTGAAGCAGCAAACACATTACGAATATTTTCTCAAGGTGAAACAAGTTTTATGGATTGTGCTAAATTAATGAATCAAATAGAAGCGAAGTTATTTTGGTCTACACTATTAGGTGCAAGGAAACCAATAACAAAAGAAACATTCATTATGAACACATTAAGAAATGGTGTTACTAAAGGAAACATAATAGAGAATAATTACAAAGGTAATGATTTTCAATTGAATAAAGTAATTAATATTATGATTCATACACCACATTTAATGAGTACAGATAACCATATAATATACAAACGTAGACCGTTAAAGAGATGGACAGATAAAATTATATTAACAGAATATAACAATGGTTATGCACAATTAATAGAAGGAAAAGGCAATAGAGTCCTAACCACGTATGATGATTTTATTATTGAACATACAATAGACGGGGTGATATATGATGTATATTTCTTTGATGATAAAGAACTAGATTTACTAAATAGGTTAGATAAATTAAACAATAAAAATATACTAGAGGATTATATTATTTGTTTTCCAAAACCTATCCCTTCATGGATGATAGTTGAAGAGTGGGCTAAAGGTAATACTGTTAGATTTCCTAATATGAAAGCATATGAACCACATACTTTAGGTGGTTACATATTAGTATTAAATGATTTAATAAGAAGTGTTAGAATATCTCATTACTACGCAGATGAGAATAGTCTAAAGATAGGTATGGAGATACTTGATGGTACTGATTTTATGTTATGTGGTGAAATAGAAATACAAGATATGGATAACAAAGGGTATTTTTACAGAACCATATCTAAATACAACATAGAGAATCAAATAAGAAACGAGAGAGTCTTACTTGGAGATGATGTGTGTATAGTAATGGATATTGTTTCTCCTAGTTTTGATACTACCACAAGAACCTTCAGACAACCCACATTCTTAACCTTCGATTCAGAAAAAGGTATAGGTGAAATATCACAACTAGTAGACGTGATGGTGTAAACATGGCTGATGAAAGTTATTGGATAAACATAGGTAGGATGTTTCACACACTCAACTTTCATTGTTTTTTGAAAAGACGACCTAATTCAAAACTAGGCTATCACTTACAAATGAAAGTTGTAAACCCTCATGACGATGTGCAAGGAAATCCTTTGGCAACAATATTAGGAAGTAAAAAAGAAGAATATACTTCCCGTAACGATTTAAGGAAGATTATTTTATTCATTGAGAAGATAGATAATTCATATTCTTTGAACCTTAAAGTTAAGGAAAAAACAAACTACAAGTTGATTAAATATTGCTTAGATAACCCACCGAATTATGAAAATTGGGATGCTTTTGTTGCTTGGGTTGAGGAAGTAGAAGAGCAAATTAACGAAATTGACTTTATAAACTAACAACTTTCTTTTATAAAGGTCTTTGTTTATAACATACTAATGTGGGCCGAGAAGATACGACCAAAAAATGTTGATGAGTTGGTAGGTCAAAATATATTTACCGATGATTTAAGAAAATGGAAAAACATTACTGATGCACCAAGAGCCATAATATTAGCAGGGCCATCAGGAACAGGAAAAACATCAGCAGCCTATGTTGCTGCTTATGAGTTGTTAGGGGATTCTTTTAATGAGCACAATTTCACAATAACAAATGGGTCAGATGAACGAGGTATTGATTTTATTAGAAACGACTTAAAGAATCTAATGAGAATTAAACCTATAGATGTAGAAAGAAAGATAGTAGTTATTGATGAGGCTGATGGTCTTACTCCTTCAGCCCAAGATGCTGCTAGACAAATAATAGAAACATATTCTCACAATGCTTTAGTCATCCTAACTGCTAATGAGTTAGAGAAACTAAGACCTGCTATACAGTCTAGGTGTACTATTTACAATTTCAGACCTGTTGTTCCTAGCATTGGTGCTGGTAGATTATGGGAAGTATTGAGAGAAGTGGGTGCAACTGATGAAGTTTTAGAAGCATGGACACCACATCTAATACCACTTGTGGAAATGATGCAGGGAGACATGAGAGGCTGTATGAATCTTTTAGAATCTGTAAGCCCTGAAAAAGAATCACTAGGTAAAAGATTAGAACATTTATCTAATCTAGAATCTGAAGATGGTGCTGAGTTTATCTTAGATGGGAAATACATGAAACTTAGAAACTCATTACACAAAAAACTGAATGAAGGAATGCCTTTGAGGTCAGTAATGAGGAAATTGTATTATGATATAGAAAAACAGTTTTCAAGAAGCGAGTCCGACAAGGACAAACTATTCGATGCTATGGCGGCTTACGGCCAAATTATGGACAAGATATATGTATGGCCGATGTCCGACAAAGCATTCTGCGACTTTATGGTTGCAACAATAAGAAAGGAAGTAATATAAAAAAGAGGAAAAAAACATGAATGAAGAAAATGTGAATAACCCGTTTATGGGATTGAAGGAACAGCAGATGCCTGTGGCACAACCACAGTTACCCGAAGAGGTTAGAGTGCGTATACAAAAACACTCTGAAAGAACAGGAGAAACTTTTGAAGTGGTAAAAGAATATTATCTTAATAGTATCAAAGAAATATTCAGTTGTGATGATTGGCAAAGTGAAGATGAAGATTTGTTAATTGATTGGACAGAATCTATATTTGTGCAAAGTAGAAAAGGCACTACACAGGGTAGTAATACCGCTGTATGGGTAGGACACTTCTTAGGAGTGGATGACAAAGTAGGTAATAGAGGTGAAGGTTTAATCAATTGGTTAATTAGAACATTTAGAGAAAGCCCAAATGATTTCTTTGCTACAGGTAATGGACACTATGAAGCGAAAGATGGTATGTGGAATATTAAAACACAAGACTCTCTTTTAGAAACTAACGAACCTAGTAACGCACCACCTTCTATGGGTATTCATGTGGGTGGAAACGATTATGTTTGCTTCGTATCAAGAAACGGATATGCATACAGTCGAGATGAGATGGGTCGTTATACATGGTTCTTAGGACACAACATAGATGTATTCCAAGAAACAGGAGACATGGCTCTATGGAGAGTTGACCTGAAAGATGATGATACACAAAGAGCAATTAGAGTAGGTGAACCTTGTAAGATAAAAGTATCACCACCTAGTGAAGATGAAACAAATGAGTTTAGAAAGTCAATTCTAAACACAAGAGAAGGATTTGTTGATACTATAGTATACACAGATGATTTTGTTGACCGTGATGAAAAGAAACTATTGCAGCCTTCAAAGTTTTGGGTTGAAACTCGATTCCATGATTATTTCGTGCCTTTAGAAGATTTTGCAGAGGCTTTCAGAACTAAGAAAGAAGTTACAGCACAAGGTAATGCTTACGGCCCATTAGTAACCACAAAAGGAAGAGTTGTTCGTATGACTACAGAATCTAGAGAAAGTGAATATGATGAAGATGGAAGAAGTTATTCATTTAGTATATCAACACAAGCACTACAAAGTGCTGAAGGTGTAGGTAGAAGTTCTGAAGTGTATTGCAACATAGGTAGTGCTGTGCATGATTTAACTAACGTGTTCTCTTTTAGAGATGCAGATGGTGAATTAGTAGAATATGCAGAAGGCACAGTTTTGTATCTATTTGGAAGAATAGGAATGATGCAAAGTGGTGGAGAAGAGAGTCCAAAGTTGAAAGTTATGGGAGTTTACGCTAACCCACGATTAGCCCGTAAAAGGGTGAATGGTGGAGACACAGACGTAGCACAATTCAGGTGATTATATGAATAAGAAAGAATTAGAAATTAAAGTAGAAGAAATGACGGCAGAAAACACTCAACTGAAAGAAATGGTAGAGGCTTACAAGGCTGGACATGCGAGGCAAACGCTTCAACTCCAAATGTTAGAGAGATACGCTAATTCAGTTATGGGGCTTAGTCGCTCACTTGTTCAAGAGTTTGAGACATTGAATAACGCAACAGGTAGTGAGACACAATGAGTGGATTTGGAAAATTAAAAGAAGTTGAAGATGAGGCAAAAGACACTCAGAAGCAACCTCATGAAAGAGCAGACCCTTATGCTGCTATAGCGGCTGAGATAGCGGCTGCTAACGATAACATAGGACACACTTTCATTGGTCTTATTGGACATGAGAATACAGGTAAATCAGCATCTGTAACAGCAGCCTTCAATATGCATGTAAAAAGGATGTTGAAGGAAGGTCAAACATCAAAGAAATTAATGTGTATAGATTTCGATGGTGGTGCTCAAGCAAATAAGAGTGCTTTCTATCCTGAGATAGACGATATGGTTTGTTTAGACCCTTATGTGTACACACAAGGTGAGAGAACAGCAATTGATTACCCTGCTACACATGATAGGGTAATGAAACTTCTACAGTATTGTGTGCATAACCATGAGAACATTTGGGGTGTGCTTGTGACAGGTGTTGATGGTTGGGATTCAGTATGTATCAACAATATGAGAATACAGGACTTAGGGCTTGCTAGGGATGCTATTTCTGCGGCTGACATACGAGGTTCAGGTAAAGACTCTAGAAGAGTAGAGTTTCAATGGGATTGGGGGATTCGTAGAACTAGATTCCATCAGATGACTACACTATGTAGAGGGCTTGTCAAGAAGGGTGTAAAGGTATTCCTTGAAACCCACCTTGCAAAGCAAGATGATGAGGATAGAAGCAGCATTAGAGGATGGCGACCAGCATGGGAGAAATCCACAGCAGGTCTTGTATTCCAAATACTTCTGTTTGAAAGGCATGACACATACGATGATGATGGTAATTTAACTAATCAGACATTCACAGCAACATATGAGAAAAGTAAGACTAACGCTCATCTACAAGGTCAAAGAAGAACTATTTTGACTACAGAAGTGGGTGGAAACCCTAAGTGGTATGGTCTACAAGAATTGAATGACGGCACTTTGTGATTGCGTATGGTTAAAGTGGTGCTTGACGCTAAAGAATGGATTTCCATTCTTTCCTCATTCGGTAGTCTGATTGAAGATGTAGAAATCAATGCTACGGAAAATGAATTAGATTACCTTGTAGGACACTCTACACATGCTGTAAGATACAGCAAGGTGTATGATGATGCTATCAAAGATACAGGTAGAATTGCTTTTACTGATTTGAAGAATACTATGGCTTTCCTGAAGAAGTCTAAAGGGGATGTTACAATTTCACAGTTGAGTAGTAAGGTAGTCATACAGAATCAAAAGAAGAGTATAAGTATACCATCTTACGAGTGTAAGAGTAGTCAATTATCTCAAACACTATCTAGGTTATTAGTAGAATCAGAAGAAAACAATTGGGAAAAGTTTGGTAGGAAGGTGGTGTTAAACTGCCACGCTGACGCAGACTTTACTGAATTGGTATCATCTCTTTCAGTAGCCAAAGGTTTGAACAAAGAATCTGATTACTTAATCAAGTTTAACGCAGAAGAAAATGAGTTAGCATTACAGGTAAAGAAAACAGGGGGTATATCCTTTACCTGTTATGTTAACACTACAAACTCTGAAGGTGGTAACGGCACTGTATCAAGTTCTTTTGGACAATGGTTGCTAGACGCTTTATCGTGTTTAAGTGAAGGCGAGGCTCAATTTCATTTAGGTAGCGGCACTCCACTCATCATCACACAAGAAGGTGGAGATTGGGAAAGAACTGTACTCATCATAGACCAAGAGTGATGAACATGATAATAGATGAGATATATCCCACAGGGCATGGGTATTATGCCACACCTTCAATCTATATGAGAACTAGAAATATAGATGGGGAGTTGTTTACAACAACCATTAATCCTCAAGATGAAGATTATACAAGACCGTTTTGTTGGATTCCTGTTGCTACAAGCCCTAGAAGGCTATCTAGACTCGCTGCTACAGTAGAGGGCGTTAGATTCCACCATGAAGAAGAAGCGGTGGGTAGAAACGGCACTAGATTATACAAAGTTAGTTTTGACAACCCTCGCTCTCTTTGGGATATAATAAACATCACAGATACATATGAAGCAGAACATCCGTGGTGCGACCAAATACTCTTTCAAAGATTTCCTGAGAAGCGTAGTATTCCTGAGTTTCATCCTCGTATATGGTATTTCGATTTAGAGTGGCACACTAAAGAAGATTTCACTACGGTTATGGCTGTTGATGACACTCACGCTGAACATCCTGTGGTGTTCGCATGGAGTGATGATAGTCAAGGCATGGAAGGCGTTGAAGTTGATTTTATAGAAAGAGAGGGTGGTTATGAAAGAAGATTGTATGGTTCTGAAAAAGAAATGCATGATGGTTTTCTTAACCATTTAGATATATGTGACCCTGATATACTCATAGCACATGCTATCTGTTGGGCGGATTTACCACATTTAATTAGACGATTGGATGACCCTGATAGACTCAGCCCTGTGGGTGAAGTGATAAGACCTAACATCAAAACAGGTTTTTACAAAGAAACAGCACAGCCAATAAAAGGTAGGTTGATATTAGATAGTGCTGCTATGGGGAGTTCAGGTAGTGGTATTGAAACTCTATTCGCTAAGTCGGGTAGAAGCCTTCCTAATAGAAAATTACAAACCATAGCAGAAGAGTTAGGTTTTCAGGGTAAAATACAAGAAGATGGAGAGGGGAACAAACTCGATGTGCATACTTGGTGGCACACACATTTCGATTTGTTTGTTGATTACTGTTTAGTTGATACTACAGTTCTTAGAAAAGTTTGTGAGTCTGTTAACTTCGTGCCTTACTTCTTAGGTATGCAACAAATATGTGGTGTGAAGATAAGTAGCACACACAATGTAACTAATTACATTAGAGGTTTATTTGCTAGAGAGACTGATTTGAAATCACCTAGTAGAACTTACACAGAAAGAGATAGGCTGAAGGCTGCTAATGTATTTGCTTTGAAGTATGGGTTGTTAGAACATATCTCTTTATTGGATTTCAAATCACTATACCCAAGCATAATTTTAGCATATAACCTATGCCCGACAACCAAACGAAGAGTTGGTGGTGAAGGCATCATACAAGCCCCTGATGGGTCTTTTTGGGATATATCAAAGAAAGGTATACTACCATCAGTTATAGAAGATTTATTATCTGTTAGAACAGAATACAAAAAATTGATGAAAGAGGCTACAAATGAAAAAGATAAAAACAAATATGACATGTTACAATTGGCTGCGAAAGTAAATGCTAATGCTTGCTATGGGTATATTGCTCAGTCAAAGATAGGGGGTATGTGGACAGACCCTGATGTGGGTGCTGCTATTACAGCCACAGGTCGTAAGGCTGTAGACACTCTTAGAGTGAAGGCTGAAGGTTTAGATTATCTTGTGGTAGCAGGTCATACAGATTCTTGTTATGTGCAGATTCCATTTGAAGATGTAGAAAAGGCTGTTGAAATATTTAATCAAGAAATAAATGAGGACTTAAACACTAGAGGGCTTCTTGAGGTGGAGTTTGAGGCTTACTTCGATTACTTCTTCATAGGGAGAGGTAGAAAGGGTAAGGGTAAGAATCGAAACTTTGGTCTATACACATGGCCTGAACATAAGAGAAACCAATTGAAGGTTACAGGTTATGACCATAAGTCTGCTAGTGCATCGCCCATTACTAAAGAAGTGCAAGATATTATTTTTAGGTCGGTATCAGTCAATGAAGAAGAAGATATAGTATCTGAAAAGATAAGAAATATATCACTAAAGTTAAGAAAAGGCGAATATGAGTTAGATGAAATTGCGCCTTATGGAAGATTAGGTAAGGCACAATATCAAAATGTTCCACCTATGGCTGCTAGAGGTATGATATATTACAATGAAAACCTAGACCCTACAGAAACTTTTCGTGTGGGTGAAAAAGGTCAATGGATATATGTGAGTGAAACCCCTGAGGGTATGCCTCACAGTATGTCTATTGCGTTTAGAGATAGTGAAGAAATTAAAGACTTCACAGTAGATTATTCAATTTGTGTTGAGAAGTTCATTAGAAGTAAAATTGACACAATTTACAAAGAATTAGGTTGGGATTTACCCTACGCCTGTGGCGATAAAACTCCCAAAAAATATTGGTGATAAAATGAGTGAAATAGAAGATATAGTAATTAAAAAGATAGAAGCAAGAGCAGAAACAGGTGAACGTAAGTATAACACAACTATGGAAAGAAGTGATTTGACAAGAAAAGCATGGTTAATCCATGC
>Ga0209337_1002563_pt1 | contig 13092 bp, 4 predicted proteins | sample LinPmetageLP53_FD_184044 | JGI IMG/M metagenome (GOLD analysis project Ga0209337, IMG submission 184044) | Marine viral communities from the Pacific Ocean - LP-53 (SPAdes) (version 2) | ecosystem: Environmental > Aquatic > Marine > Oceanic | place: Pacific Ocean | collected 2010-02-08
ATCACCAGATAGAAATATTGATTCGTTGAATTGATTATTTACTTCTGGGGTACCCCAGCCTGCTGTAGCTGTTAGTGGACCAAATGAATTTTTCTCCTCGTACTTAAATTTAATTATCAAAAGTTGAGCTCCAGTATTGTCGTAGTTAGAATTAAACGTTGCTGTAGTAGTGTGACCACAAGAACTACCCTGATGCTGTAAAGAAGTACTTCCAACCCCTGAAGTTATAGTTTGAGCAAGAAAGACTCCTAACTCGTTAACGGTTGAAATTCCAGTAACATTTATTGCCGATGAAGAAAAGCTACCACTTCTTTTTTGAGTTACAGCAAAAACCATGTCAGGGTTTTTTGAGTAAGACCATGAGTAGTTTATGTGAACCGTTTGCGTTCCACTTTCAGAAAGGTCTAAGCCTCCTAAGTAAAAAGCTTGACTATGTTCAGTTTTACCCTCTGAACCGCCAAGGTCGTCATTATATAACTCTACTGGTTGATTTTCATCAGACTGTTGTATACTTGCAAACGAACCTTGACCTGACTCAATAGAGGTTTGAATTGAAACCGAAGCAGATGTTAAAGTATCACCCTGGTTGTATTCTGAGTTAGCTACTATCCTGGTGTTATCAAAACCCTCTATAATATTACCATAAGCAATTCTATTGTTAGATAGAATAGTCTGTGCTTTAGCAACTTTTGGAACAGCGTCATAAAGTTTGTCAGAATCTTTCTTGTCAACGAAAGGATAGGTACCGTTATTATAAAAGTTTATAGCAGAATTTATATCAGTGTACTGATATTCTGGTAAGTAATTATTTTTAGCTTTTTTAAGGTATTTTACAAAGTTGTTTGCTACAGTGTCAACTAAAACAAACTCTCCAGTGTTTCCCTTCCTAGCTACAATCTCTATATCTTTTACGTCACCAATACTATCGTTGTAATTTACAACCATCTTATTTGCTATAGCAGCATAATCCTCTGCGTCAACAGCAGCGTTTAAAGCGAATATAGGGTCTATTACAACGTCTGATATAGGGCTGTAAGAAGTTTGCTCATTATCTACGTGAACGTATCTATACTTAAACTGAAACACGTTATCAAGGATATTGTTAGTAGCAAAGTCCGAATCTGTACCTATACTTGCAGATGGTTTATGAGTAGGTTGATGTTTTACAACGTCAAAGTACTTCATCTTATCCTCGTAAGTCCCAAAACTAATAAGGGGGGAGTAGGCAGGCAGTATTCTTTCTCTATTATCAGAGTAAGGGTCAGCATATAATATAATACCATCTACTGGAGTAAACGACCCAGGCCAAGGAGAATCAGTAATTATACCTGCAGCAAGGTTTTCCCCAAATCTAACAGGAGAGGCTCCGTTACTATTTGTAGCTTGATTGTAAGGAGACGTTAAAGTAATAGTATAACCAACTATAGTAGATATTTGATAGTAGTAAGGAAAGTTGTTATTATTAAAGTCCTCTATACCTATCCAATCTCCTTCGTAATCTTCTAAGCCATGAGGATTTCCACTTTCAGGTATTGTTACAGTAGGACTACCTTCTTCTACTATAAATTTAGTCCCTAACTTAGGTTTTCTAACTATCCCTATAATTCTAGAGTACCCGTTTATACCTGTAGCTTCAGCTCCTGAGGTTAAACCAAGTTGAGCGTAAATATCGTCACCTGGTGAGAGACGATGCTCGTTATTTCCAATACCTATATATACAGTTGACGTACTACTTCTAACGTAGGCATCTTTAAAGACAAACCTAGGATTTTCTATATTTTTTTCGTTTGCTTTTGCAAGCTCAACATTTAGTTTTCTAGGTCTATTATAGAAAGTACCACTTACTCTACGATTATCCGTCCAATAAAGAATATCGTCAATCTTGTTTACACCTGTTATAAGGTGAGAGTCAGAAAAGTTTAATATACGATTATTAGAAGATCCGTCACTAGAAATCCTCCCATCTTGATAAACAGTCTCTACAGTGTCCGTTATTAAGTCGTACTCTAATATGCAATCGTACTTTTTACTGTTTGTAAACTTGTTTTCTACAAAGTAATAGATTCTGTTTTTAGGCTTATCCTCGTAAACTCCAATACACTTGTAACCATCAGCAACAATAGGCTCCTCTGTAATAACACCCGTCACCTTGTTTTTTATCATCCTTTTAGCAGACCCGTTTAATATTCTAGACCTGTTATATAAAGGGTTTGAGTATCTAGATCTACCTTCTGCTGTAAAAGTTTTTTGAGATAAAAGTTTTAAATTGTTGGTTGTAGTAATAGTTTCCACCCCCGTAACCTCTTTTACGTCAATATTTCTTACCCAACCAGTATAACCATAACCACTAGAATCAGTCCCTCCATAAAACCTTACAATATTTGCTGAGTAGTTAAGGCCAGTTGTTATATAAACTCTATGGCGATAAGTATTAATTCCATGACCATTTATTTGTACAGGTGACCCGTCACTACTACCCCAGACTCTATATACATTACCATTGTTAGCATATCCTTCCTGAATTTCAGTATTCGGAAAATAACCTAAGTGGGAACTGTTCCACTCACCACCAAGATAGGGGGGGACGATTACTGTGTTTTCAGCAGAGCCACCTGCAATGCTATTATCACCTAAATCAAGGCTAAGGATTCTACCCTGGCTTGTTGGATTTGGACTTAATGGATCTCCAAACTGACCCCAAGCCTGAAACTCAACTGCGTAAGTTTTCCCAGCTTCTAAAGTTAAACTAGGTTGCTTTTGTAAAATATCATCACTAAATAAAGGGATGTCACTAGTATCTTCCCATTGAGGATTGGATGAAGAACTGTTAAAATTCCAAGAATTGGGATCACCAAGCACTGCCCAGCCAGATGAAGAACTATCTACGGCTGTACTATTAGTCAAACTATTTGTGTCACTAATAGTATACCCTGCAATCTCATCAGTTGATGAAGTTAATAAGTCTTTATAGAGAGTATCAGAACCAAGAATATCTTGATATAGATTATCACTAGCATTATCTGAAATATATAAACTAAACACCCAATCAGGATTCCCACTTAACACACTTATAGTAAAGTGAAGACCCCTTTCTATAATATTACCTGCCTGGTCAAGAAACTCAGAATCTTCAGTCATGGTAGGGCCGTTCACCGTAGATACTCCGCTTGAAGAAGTAAAATTCTTTATAGAAAGTTTTAATGTTGCTTCATCATCTTGACCAGAATTTATTATTTTAACGTGATCGTGAGGGTTAGATCCACCAGAAGCAGCATGAACTGTACCATTATCAAAACTGTGACACGTACCATATATAGATGAAGCTGGAGTACCTCCATAACTTGAAGATGCTTGTGACCCTCCGTTAAGAAGTGTTAAGGATTTTCCTGCATTGCTAGAATCAGCTGAGGTATAACCAGAAACATTATCATTTCTCCATGATAATTGAACCCATTTAGCATCAGGATTATTTGCAAAATCAAAAGATGAATGTAAATCTCCATAAAGAACAAAACTATACTCATCGTAGGTAATATTATCTTCTTGCTGGTCTTGTGCCTGTAAATTTGATGCCTGTTGTTGAATATGTATTATAAGCTCGTTAAGGGTACTTACACTTGTATTATATTCAAGGTTATATTGAACTATCTGGTTTTGCTCTACCATTGATATTAACTGTAAATTATCTAACGCATCAGATAATGTTGTTTCAGTAAAACCCTCTAGACTAGAAGTTAAGTCTGTTAGAAGACCTAATAGTGTAAATACATCTGTTTGGGAGCTTTCCCACGAACTCTGATAAAATGAAGCAAGAGATGCTTCTGTTAATGCTTCATCTAATAAAACTTGAAGGGCATCTAAATCAGATTGTGTAACACCATCATCTGGAGTTACCGAAGCAGCACCATCATTATAACCAAACAAGTAATTAACATCCTCAGAGTCAGCAGCAGCAGCAGAAGAAACGCCAGCAAGAAAACCAGCATCATAAGAAGATAAAAGATCACCCTCACTTGCAGAGTTAGAGAAACCAATTATTGAAGATACTAATTGACTTTGCATGCTTTGATAGTCCCCCGACATATTGCTAATTACATCATCTGATAAGTCTAAATTATCAGGGACTCTAAATAAATAAACGTTATCTAAAGTACCTACAAATTCATTATCCCCATAGGACGACCTAAATTGAACCCTACCATCATTAAGACCAGATTCTGCAGGTTTATGAAATCTATAAATTACAGTATTTGCTGAGGAAGCACCGATTAGTTCTTCTGTTGATAACAATGAGGGACCAAAGGTAGCCTCATAGATTTCTGCAGCTAAAACTCCAGATGTTGTTGTTTGTTGATAGCAAAGTATATACTCCCCAACTTCAAAATCTGATATAGAGATTTTGAGGAATCCAGTACCATTTTGGTCTCCTAAAAAATTAACAACCCCGTTATCTATTTCAATAGCATTAACACCTAGACCATCGAGTGTTACACCAGTTTCATCGTCAAAAGTACTGTTATCTAATTTATTAATTAAAGGGTTAGATCCTATAAGGAAATCTAAAGTTCCCTGAGCAACCTCTGAAGAACTTGTAAAGAGAGCAATTGCAGCATCTAAATCATCTTGAGAAACACCATCATCTGCGTTATTAAGGGCAATAGCTAACTCAGCTTGAAGGCTTAAAACTTCTGCATTAGCAGCATCAAGATCAGTATTAGCAGCTGCAAGCTCAGGGTTCGCTGCCGTCAAAGTGGCGTTAGCAGCAGCTAAATTAATAACCGCTTGTGAAAGATTTGCAGAAAGAGTCCCTAATTCTGAGTTTATAGAAGAAATTTGATCCGTTAAAGTTCCATTCTGAGCCTCTAAAACACTATTTTGACTAGTTAACTCGTCATTTGCAGCTTGTAAATCATCTGCTATAGAAGATCCAAGATCTATTGCAAATTGATTAAGATCAATCGTTGATGTATTACTAGCTATTGTAGCATTATTTTCATTTATTGTATCTTGTAAACTTCCTGTTGCAGCATCATATTCTGCTTGTTGTGCTGCTGTTACTGATGCTGCGTGTGCAGTTATTGCTGCCGCCAAATCAGCTTCTGCAAGTTGTTGTGCTTCTAATGCAGCACGTGCTTCATCCTGTGCAACTGCAAGTGCAGCATCAAAGATTATCTGTTGAGCATCAGCAGCATCTATAGATTCTTGTACTTGTTGTGCAAGATCACTTTGAAGACCAACGTTAGCGTTAGACAGAGCGTTAGCATCAGTAAGGAGAGTTTGATATTGATTTACAATCTGCTGAAGGACAGCGTGATATTGAACGTAAGAACTTTCCTGACTTAACCCTGATACGTCATATAGACCTGCAACTCCTCCTTCCTCGTCTACTGATATATCACTATAACCCTCAAGAGTACTTGGAATAATATCAAATATATTACTTGCAATACTGTTTAAATCAGTATGTAAAGCTATTAAATCAGTAGAGCTACTATAAAGATTAGTGACTGCAGTTTGAAACTCAGTAACACTTGCAAATCCATCATCTCCAGCTATGCTAGCATCTAAAGCAACAAGGGCTTGTATAGCAGTTTCTAACTCTAATATTTGAACATCTACAGATTCTGTAAGATTTATATCAGAAAATGACGCTCCATTTAAACTAGTAATTAAGCTACCTATTTGACCTGTTAAAGTAGTAACACTTTCACTTGCTACACTATAAGCATTAACTAAACTTTCTACACTTAAAAGGGCTGTTCCTCCAGTAAAATCACTTGCTGCCGCAGATATAGAGTTTTGAATACTAGTTAACTGGTTAGTTGCAGCTTCAAGGTCATTATTTAAATTGTTAAAATCCTCTAGGGTGTCCGTACTTATTTGCTGAAGATTAAAGTTATCTAAATCTAAAATACGATTATTTATTTTTAACCTTATTGCAAAAGTAGTTCCTGTAGCGGTGTAAAAAATAACTTTATTTGCATCTTGGAGGTGACTTACAGTTCCTAAATCTATCCAATCTGACCCATCATAATATTGCAGTACAGAAGATGATGGGTGACCACCAACTGTTGTTGATGAAACCACATCAAATTGAAGCCTATAGTTCTTTGAAGACTCCGTAATCTCTGATGAGTCTGCTGTAGTATTCCAAGCAGCAACAGACGTTACTTCATCAGTGCTAGCATCACTCTCTCTTCTTAGCCTTAAAAAGCCATTTCCATTACCATTATCTAGAATAGCCATATCTTCCCCAGTAGCAAGGGCAGCTCCAAAACTATTGTCACCATCATAAAGCTTCCAACCTAAGCTACCATCTAATAGAGAGCCAACTGAAGTAAAGTCCCCATTTGTAATTAAATTTTGACCTACAGCGTTTACTACAGTGGCATTAGCGTTTTCAAGATTAGCTTGTGCTTGCTCTAATTCGTTTTGTAAATTAGCTAACTCAGCAGCAGCTTCAGCAGCAGAAGCTTCAGCAGCATCAACATCAGCTTGTGATATACCATCTTCTGGAGTTACCGAAGCAGCACCGTCTGCATAAGCAGCATCTAAAGTAGCAAATATACTCTGTAACTCTTCATCATTTTGAGTAATAGCCTCAGTTAAATTTGATAAATCATTATTTATCAAGTTGTAACTACCTACTGCGTCTGCTGAATCTAAGTTAAGGGCAGCGTTTAAAGATACTACAGTAGCATTATACTCTGTGGTTAAACTAGTAAGTTGTGATTGCAGGGATGCTATAGTACTTTCTAACTCTGCTATTTGATCACTATAACCTTCATCAATAGTAGTTATATCATCATAACTTTGCCCGTATATAATATTTTGATTTAAATTAACGGTAACTCCACTAAACCACTCTAAACTTGTTTGCTGTGTACCTTCTTGGTAAGCAGATACAACAGTAGCTGCATCAGTACCAAAAACTAAATCAAAATCGTAAGAGGCTCTAAATTCAACTATAAGATCAGGTATAGGGGTTTGAAATTGTCTTATTGATACCCCAGACATAACTATAACATCCTGTTCTGCAAAGCCATTAGATACAACTACTTTAAATGATTGATTGTTTTCTTCTGCTTCAAATTGAAAAGAAAAACTACTATCGGTAGATGTTACTGCAGGACTAATATTTTCACCATCTTGAGTTTGAAAAGTAATAGAGTTCCCTGAAGATGTGAAGGTAGAGATGTTTGCTTCTATCCTATAAGTTTCACCCTTAACTATACCTGTTGAAGGAACAGGAAAAAACACCTCTCTATTAAACGCACCTCCACGACTAGGACTTGCTATAGTTATAGAATCGTTAAGTATAGCTACACTAGTGTTAGAATCAATAAAGTTAGAACCAGACCTTCCGTAATCAAAACTAGAAAGGGAATCGTAGGACTCCATAACCAAGAAGTCGCTAGCAGAAGCTGAAGCACTAATGTTCGCACTTCTAACAACTCCCAACGCTGTGTTAGCAGTAAAATTAGTTGCAACGTTTTGATTAGCTGTAGATATAGTATGAGTTACAGCAGAGGAGTTTCCAGGAACAATTATTTGAGTACTAAAAGGTATGCTTAGTTTATCTATAAGTGAGGCAGCTATTTCTGTTTGATCACCATCAAACTCAAAAGGGTCGCCACTATTAAAGTCACTCTCAAAGAGGCTAAACTGATCCACAGCAAAAGGTATAGCCTGAACGGTACCGTTCTCATTCTCAACGACACTAAACATCTTAAACTCGTTTAAAGGGTCTTGAGGAGTTAAAGGATTAAGCCCAGAGATAGTCATCTGAACCTCTGTTATGTTTGCGTTTCCAGTAAAAACGTTTACATCCCCTATAGGAACTCCATCATCATTTTCAATAGTGTCTGACAAAATTTCATCACCTAATAGTACTTCAACTGTATCTGTATTAAATCCTGAAGCAGACCCTAAACGCAAACCAGAACTGCCTTGGGTTATATTAAGGTTTCCATAATCATACAAAGAACCATCAAGAGTGTCACTCCAATAATCATTGGTATCTTGACCCTCATGCATAAAATCAAGATTAAAAACTACATCTGCAACGTTTGATATTATTCTTAAAACTAATATTCTACCACCATCAAGGGCTTCATCGCCACTCGCTAATTCAGTTATATTTGAGTTATAGGTACTACCCATGTAGTACAATTCTGATCGACCTGTTATAGGAGTTGTCCCACCAGACGAAGTGTTTATACCCAAAAGAGGTATATTTTGACTCGCCTCACCATTTTCAGAATTAAATAAGTGGTGCAATTTTGTTGCAGTATTTTTTTGAGTAGAGCCTCCTGACCAAAAAAGGCCACCTGAATATACTTCGCTTATAGGGTTACCACCTGCATCTAAATTAAAAATCCTAAAATTATAATTAAAACCATCATTTTCTTTCGAAGAAATAATAATATCTTTATACTGAAAGGTTTGAGTCACCTGAATTACTTGCTCATCAAGTGTCTCTATTATAGTTTCTGACTCTTCTATAAAGTTGTAGTTAGTCTCCTGAGTTCCCTCTATATTTTCAACAGAACCTGAGGTTCCGTCAGACGAAGCAATATTCCTAATGTTTTTTGCGTCTCTATAGTCACCCTGTTTAATTAAGCGTGGTTCAGAATCTTTATCCATCCCACCCGTAAATACTCTCTTATCTTGTGCCATTGTAAATTATATCTTAGGAGATTGCTTAAACGCTTTTCTAGAAGTCTGCATAGCAGCTTCTTTATTGAAGTTCATCATTCTAGCTCTTGCTAATCTTTTCTCGTTGTAGTAGGCTCTCTTAGCCATTTGCTTCTCGTTGGCAGGAACACCACGTTTTCTTTGAATGTACTTGTAGTATATGTAACACCTTAAAGCCTCTTCACAAAATTTGTGAACCCTAGGTCCAGAACCAAGAACCCCTAGTTGAAGCAATATTTGAGAGGTTAAAACTTTTACCCCAGATCCTTGAGTAAGATTACCACTAAAAGTTAAGTCCGAAAGATTTTGAGGATCTGCAGTTAAATTTCTATACGTTAAAGTAACTACGTTTGATCCTGTAGGTTGAGATGCTTTTATTCTAGTGTCCCTAGGGAGTATACCTAAATGAGGATAACCCTCGTTTATCGCAGTAGAGAATTTTTCTGCTATAGTAGCAGCAGCAGTAGTCGTTCCAATCTGAATGTGTGCATTAGTTGTTGGAGTACTAGTTATAAAAGTATAACTATAAGTAGCATTTGAGTCAGGTCGTGGGATTTTTAATTCAGCACCAGGAACAATTTGACCACTAGCTGTTCCAGAACTATTAAAATCAAGCTGTATAACATGGTCCCTTGGTTGAGTAGATCCTATACCGTCAGAAATATACTCCATAAAAACTGTTTTACCAGCAAGTTCTGAAGAAAAAGATATGGAATTATTATTTCTGTTTAACCTGTAGTATCCTAAAGAATTTTTTCCCCCACCTACACCAAACTTCTTCCCTATATCCGTATGGTAGTAAGGATTGTTTTCATCGTATGAGCTGTCTCCAACTTTAGCTGGTACCGTTTTACTTAAAGATAAGTCAGAACTATACCCTAAAGAGTGAAACATATCATCCTCACCCTTATACCCTACCCTTAATAGCTTAACGTAATCTTCAGGTAAAGTAATGAGTAAAGAACTAGTAGAGACGTCTCTTTCAACTCTTTTTACAACTTGCTCAACATCAAACGTAAGCTCTCTTAACCCTTGAAGTGCCAGTAATCTTAACTGATAAATTTGAGCCTCTTTATCGTAAGAGGTATCATCTATCATTAACTGAAAGTCATTTACGACCTCATCTATATTTGTGTAATCTATTGCCATAATTAACTATCTGCTTTTATCTCGTTAGCTTGTGCGTATTGCACAACTTCAGGCTCTCTAATTGAAACTCCTAAATACTCTAATATTTTTACTACAATCTCTCCATGACACCTAGCAGATAATTTAAATCCAGATGATCCTGAGTGGTTGTAAACAGGTTTACCCCCTATAGTAACATAGTTCCATTTTGGTGTGTTAGTATTACTGTAATGATAAACTGTAATGTTAATTATAGATTCAGGAAAAACAGCAAATACTTTAGATGTACCACCTCCAGCCCCAAGTAGAGCTATAGGGTATTCCATAGATGGTTTTACTAAACTACTTCTAAGAATTTGATTCACATCTTTTGGCTCTACAATATCTACAGGAACGTTAGTTGAAATACTATGTTCTTCATCAGAATTAACAAACATAGACTCTATATAATCACTAGTTAAAGAAAAAGATCCCCCAAGGTGGGATGCAGTTTTAGGACTGACAGTCAATTGAGACCCTTGTAAAAAAGTAGCTATATCTTGCCTTGCTAACTCTGGAGATAAACTTTCTCCGTATATTCCTTGAGATCTTTTTGTAGGAGACTTTTCCTTTACTATAGAAAGTCTTTTATTATATAATTCTAACTCTGCTTGTTTTGCTAATAAGTTAAATTCAGAGGGTGCTATAAAGCCTCTCTGTTCTTTATTTGCAAAGGTTTGTACGAGTCTGTATACTTCATCAATCGTCATTATTGTGTGTTTTATTCCCTAGCAAAAGTACGAAATAAATCCGTATAACAAAAAAAGGGAGACCGTTAAGTCCCCCTCTTGTATATATAGCATTAATACGTTATCCATTAATCGCTTTCAACCTACGCTCTATCTCAGAGTATATCTGCTCTCCCTCACCTTCAGAACAAAAGTCTACCATTCTTTCGATAGGCTTAACTCCAATTGCAGGGACACAAATAGTATTACCTGAAGATACCCAGGTTACACCTGTCTTTTTCATAGAGATAATACCTGATTCTTGAGCCATAAGTAATAACTGTTTCATTTCCGTTCTAGGGTCATTCATACCTGCTAAGAAAGCTGTAGGATTCTTTTCTGCTTGGATCTTCATATCCCAACGAATCTCATCAACACTCTTGTTGGTATTAACACCTAATACTTTAGCGTACCCTACAAGCTCATTTAAAGGCATTTTAAGAGCACTTTGTACAGCATCCATAACATCAGCTACTTTTGCTATTTTATCTTGTGCAGCCTTCTCATCATCTTTTGCTGTGAATAGAATACTTTTAGATTTTATTCTATGAGGATTACTACCGTTAGCGTTGCAAGAATCTAAGTAAAGTTTTAATGTAGGATTTGTGTGTTCTACGAAAAGAAAACCATTATTAAAAGTAATAGGCTCTCTCATTTTAGCACCTTCTGGGTGGTCTTCTACAAATATAGAGGCTTCTCCAGGAATATACCTAATCTTTCTGTTCTCACCTGTTGTAGGATCGAATATAATATCCTCAGCCTTTAATAAAGAAACCACAGGGTATTGAGGTCTTCCTTGTCTATTTTTAGTCTTAGAAACTAAATTATAAACGCTAGCTATATACTCTTGTTTCTTATTAGTAAATTGAGGTGTGAATTTTTTTTCTACTACGGGAGCTTTAGCTTCAACCTTAGTATTTGTAGGAGGCGTAACCTCTTTACGTGTTTTTGTTGGTGTCATAATAATTATTTTCTAAAATTAACTTAAAGTTTTATAAAGGGGGAGAGAAAATCCCTCCCCCAGTAATATAATTAACTATCTCTAGTTATTAAGCATCTTGAGCTATTGTACCCATACTAGTTAAACCAGCGTGAATAAACTCACCAGCTATATCGTCACAAATAACAATAAAGTTTTTGTTACCAACAATACCAGGATCACCAATAGCGTCAGCAACAGCTTTCATCACTGCTTTTTCTGTTTGAGTTGTTATAACACATGTTACAACATCAACAGAAGCTGCTTGACCATCACCTAATGATCCAGGGGAAAATCGAAATACAAGTGCTGTATCTCCACCATGCTCTACTGATTGTAATCTTGAAACTGGATACATTGCTGCATCATTGTCTGCTGTTTGAAAGAATAACATCTTTTCCATTTTCTTATGTCTTTATATATTAATAATTATGATTTTTTGAACAATAAGAAACGGTTAGGAGCAAATCCTTCAAAACCACGCTCAGTTCTGTAGTTACAACGTAACTCATCTGTTTCGTTAGTTTTGTTTTGCAGAACAGCACCACCAGTTAACCAGTGCTCCATCTCACGAGAGTATCCGTTAGCTGCTTTGTATCGCATTCTTAACGAAGGAATTTTCTCACCAGACTTAGCATCTTTTTGTGAATCCATAGGGATACACATACCGTAACCGTTAAAGTTGAATCCAGTACCACCTAACAAGTCAGGACGGTTAAATAGGTCATAAGTTTTCTTGTGGAAAGTGTAACCACCACGAGAGAACGAGTTGAAACCTAAATTCAACGCCATATCTTTGTTGTTAGCGAAAGTACCATAGTTAGCACCACCAGCTGCGTAAGCACCTTGAGAAGCTAATAAGTCGTCAATATCTAAAGATAAGTTAATACCAGCGTAAAGAGCCATCTCTTTTGCACCTCTGTACTTGTCTAAAGACTTAACAGCAGCATCAAAGTCAGCCATTGTAATTGCTGAAGAACCAAGATCCATAGATTGACCTCTGTTTTCCATAAATGATAAAAGACCTTCAGTTGTTTTTACTTGTGCGTTACCATCAACAAAAGTTGTTCCAACATCAGCATCTTGACTTAAAGAACCATCATCTTTAATACCTACAATCATTGCAAGCTCAGAGTAGTCTAAGAAACGTTGGTGAGTATCAGCCTCACCCTGTAAGTACCATAAGTATCCAGTACCACTCTCAGGAGAGTTTACTTTTACATAAACAGCGTTAGTTGCTTCAGAACCAGAAACAGTGAAAGATTCTTTAATAATCTGACATTGATTGTTGTATTGGTGAACACGAGGTGTGATACCAACTGGCTGACCTGAACGCTCTGCGTGAGCATTACCAACTACAGCAAAAGATGTATCAGCACCATTACCTGCAACTTCACCATTAGCAATTTGTCGAATAGTAACGTCATCATTTGGAGCTGTTGCGTCAGATACGTAATACATAAGACCTGAACCACCCAATAATAAATCACCATCTCTAAGAGCAGTGTTACCGTTAGCAGA
>Ga0209337_1002564_pt1 | contig 13091 bp, 16 predicted proteins | sample LinPmetageLP53_FD_184044 | JGI IMG/M metagenome (GOLD analysis project Ga0209337, IMG submission 184044) | Marine viral communities from the Pacific Ocean - LP-53 (SPAdes) (version 2) | ecosystem: Environmental > Aquatic > Marine > Oceanic | place: Pacific Ocean | collected 2010-02-08
ATGCTCCGCCTAATGCTCCATAGCCAGCCATTGCTGCGATACCTGCAAGTCCCTGACCCGCAGCACGCATACGACTTCTCATTGGGACAGTTGCTTTCTCAAGTACAGCCTTGGCGGATTGCTTGGATTTCTTAGAAGGTTCCTCACCTTCGTGGAGATACTGAGGATTGCTTGGTCCTGGCGTGTAGGGATCAAAGGTCTCGCTAGTCCTACGCCCTTGAGGCTTGGCGTCATCTGCTATCTCAATGTCTTCAATCTTCTCGACAACAGAAGCAGTTGCTCCAGCAGCAGCCTTGCCTTCTGATTGTGTGATTACTTCTTCAAGACGGTCGAGTTCCTTACGCATCTCAGCAATGTTGGGGTCATTCGGATCGCTCACTCCAGTGGACAGCGCATCTCGAATATCAACAATGGCTTCTCGTGGCGTGGAGTTCTGAGCCCTGCTGCGTCTCCGCCTCTGCTGTTGGTAATCCAATTCAGTAGGGTCAGCATCTAGTCCCTGTAGTTCGGGATGATTGGCGTAGTACTGCCGCATCATCTCTTCATCGTTTAATTGATTAAGCAGGTCGTCATCAACACTCATCTAATTAATCTCAATAGCCCATCTATATATTGTATTGTTTATAGAATAAGTCTGTAGCACATTCAAGATGGTGCAATAGATATGGCTAACAAGAAAGCAAAAGAGAAACGCAGAGGACCAGGTAGGCCTAAGACTGTTCCACTGTCTCCTGAAGTACTAAGGCAGAAAGCATTTGAAGGGATGCGGAAGAGTGCTGAAGCCCGTGGTGAAATCAATTACCAAGAGACAGAGGAAGCATTACTCACAATGCTTGACCCTAAAGAACTCAAGAAGCAAACCAAAGCAGAACTAAACGAACTGCGGAAGATGGCGGAGATGTTATGGGACAAGTTCCAAATAGAAAAGGAAGTCAGTGAGGCAGGGGATAGTTACGGTGTTGCTCGTGAACTAACGCCACAAGAGCAAGCCGCTCAAGATGAGTGGGATAAGAACCACGAGTTCCTCAAACCTAAAAGGAAGAACGCTAAGAAGACGCACAATATCTATTCGCTACCAGAACATAAGCGTGAAGCCTATGGTCTATCGAGTGAGCCAGTTAAAACAACAATTGATTTAGACGAGACAGAACAACAATTCAACGACCGAGTAATGGAAGAGGGCATCAAAGAAATGGAAGTCACTAAGCAAGCAATGAGGGGCAAACGAGTAGGCAGAAGGGACACACCTAAGCCTCAATCGCAGACACAACAGCGTTCGTTTTGGGTATGACTTGCTTGTTTAAATACAAGAGACCAACAGTCAGCAGTAATAGGAATGTATAACTTCAAAAAGTTTTAAACTTTTATCGGAAGTAATAGAGCATCGGTAGTGGTCGTATGCATTGATCCGCTGTGAATACACCAGATAAATACATAAGCCGAGGCGTTGTAGTTAATACACGGTATGTACACATATCCGTTCATAACTAATCAGTCGTTAGTCGCACGCTGATAACAGGCGATAACTCCTTGTGGCTACAAGAGTTAAAGCAAAAGCCCAAACAAAGTGAGAACCATTATCATTTTGTATTGGCTAGTAAGAAACACCTACGACCCTTTCTTCCGCATCTTAAGTTGCACTCAAGTTGAAGTGATTGCGGAACAATAGATATAAGCACTACACAGTTATGGATACATTAGTACACGGTATGTACCCGTATGCGTTCATACCAATTGCCTTGGTTTTGTATCGGCGCTTATCTCTGCTGAATGGGGAGGTTTTCTCTATGAGTAGGTGCATCTGTAGGTTCAACAGTAGGTGCTAAAGCGTTGCACCTACTTCGAAGCCTCAACGCTAGAACCAAGGCTATGGCTGGTGTCTCAAGCAATAAGATTAAGCGTTGAAGGGTGTGGCCCAGCGCTGATAGGGGCTAAGTATTTGCTGTGATAGCAGTGGGTCTTAGTCGTATCAGTGGTTTTGACGGACGAATTATCGTAAGTTAGGTGCAACAGTAGGTGCTACGAGCAGAGGATGCCTAGGAAATCCAGCCTGCTTCCCTACCTGCAAGTCAATCGGGTGGGGAGGCTGTCGTATGTCCGTCGTGTGCCCCAACATCTGCGGCAATTCGTAGGCAACCGCTCGGTCATCCGCCGAACATTGGGCGTTACCTCCATCGATTGCACTTCAACAGCAGTGATCAAGGCGTGGACTGCTGTAGATGCAGAGGTCGAAGCCCTACTCACAGGGGCAAAGGCAGAAGAAGCAGGTGCATTAGAGCGAAAGCCAGAGGTCACAGCCCTATCTCCCCGTAATGCGGCAGGAATTGCGGCTGAACCTTGGCGACAACTACTGAATGCTGGTGATGAGGGGCAAGTCACAGCAGAAATCGAGCAGATGCTGGCTGAAGTAGTGGCGATAGCACTACAGGGAGCGTCTCAAGCAGGGCAATCGGGGAACATCCAACCGATGGAGGAGGCAACAAGGGCAATCACCCAACGATTGCTGGCTCAAACGCTGAACGAGTTGCAGATACAGCCCGATCCGCAGGCGATGGAGCAGATACAAAAGCGATTGCTTGGATATGCCCCGATGTTGAGGGCAGATCTAGAGAAGCGAGAGGCAGGTGACTTCTCATCAGGAGATATCGAGAGCAAGCCACCACCATTGCCCAAACGCAAGGTGACTTGGGAGCAACTCGTGGAGCAATACCGATTATCAGTAGGAGGTACGACTGAAACCGAAGGTCAAGGCGTAGGTGAGGGCAGGATCAAGGACTATTGGATTGCAATAAAAGATTTAATCAAGAGCACAGGCACATTATTCCCAGATGAAATAACGATTGACGGTATCAGGGAATATGTGAATGGATTATCCAAGAGCAACCTAGCAATCAGGACACAACAGAAAAAACTTACCCTGATTAGTTACCTATTCAAGATAGGTGTGCAATATGGCTTGCTTACTAACAATCCAGTACAGAACATCACGATTAAAAATCCTAAAGGTGCACAGCAAAACTCATATCGCTCATTCACCAGGGAAGAACTCATAAGTATCTTTGAATTGCTGCGTAAGGTGGGCGATTACCAAAGGCAGTGGGTTGTTAATGCTTTGTTGTGTACAGGTGGTAGAAGTGCAGAGATTTACTGCTTGAGACAGGGAGATATCAAGAGAACAGAGGCAGGTATCTACTACTTTGACTTCAAGCACGACCCGCAAGGTAGATACCCAACCTCATTGAAGGGAGGTAAGGTCTCAGAACGAAAGACACCACTGCATCACCGCTTAATTGAAAGGGATTATCTAAAGCAATTCCTCACTGGCTCAGGTGGGTACATCAGTACATATACCAAAGGTGGATCGGCTTGGACTAACTGGTTCAAGAGAATGTTGTTGAGACCGCTAGGCATTTATGTGAAAGGAGAGACAGGGCTTCACTCACTACGCAATACGGCAATTGATTTGTGGCGAGAGAGTGGAGTTGATATGGAATGTAGGCGAGCATTCGTTGCACACGCATCGAAGGATGTGCAAGACCGTGTATATGGGGAGGGCTTAAAGAATATGCCTGATGTTTTGAATAAAGAAATGAAGAAGGTAGATTTAGATTGGTTGCCTTAGCATCAATAGGTTGCAACAACTAAATTGTGAAACAATTAAAATAGAGGAAGTAAAGAGTGAACAAATGAACATTACATCTCAAAGGAACAACTGGATTAGTGCAAGGGCTAGCACCAACGAGCGATTGCTTGCTGAACGACTGATGGAAATTAAAGGCGTCAAGTCTCACAGTGCATTAGTAAGGACACTGATTAATGATGCAGCAAAAGATAACAACATCAACTGAATAAACATACGGATTAAACAATGGCTAACCCACAAGAAGAAATTGCACTCCAGAAATGGTGGAGGGAACTGAAGGACGGACTACAGCAGGGCATTGCTGCTTCACCTGAAGACAGGCGTGAAATGCTGACGGCTATTCGTGAACTCGAAGGCAAGGCAGAAGGACCACGAGCGTTATACACGCTGGTTCAAAACCCAGTCATTGATGTGCTGCGTCAGAGGAACACAGTTGAAAACAGGCAGGGTCTTTCTTCTCTTGGTCTGCCTCAGTTAACAGATGATGCCCTGTTGTATCGAGCCAACCGTGGAATGCTGGTTGGTCCCAAGCCAGAAGAAGTAATCCCAAAAGAGATGTGGTGGAAAGGAGAAGCACTACCTGCTGATCCAATCCGTCTTCACAACGAACCGATTGCAGACTTTAACGAGAGAGCAAGTGAAGCAAGGATAAGGAGAGATAAGAACCTTGGTATTTATAAGCAGGCACTGGCTCAAACTCCTGGTATGACTAAGGTTGGTGGTGCTTTGTCTGCACTAGCAAGTGATATCTCACACGATGCGACCCGTGGATTGTGGTGGCTGATCAACGCATCTCAGGCTGTTACAAACCTGACTACAGAAGCAGCAGCAGGTGCAGCAAATCCTGATCTGTTCGGTGCTAAGCCACTGAATGATTTAGATTTTGCAGAAGAGCAAGGGCTCATCAGGTTTAAGCAACCAAGTGAGAAGAAGTTAGATGTAATCGCTGATGAAATTATGCAGCGGCGAGATCAAGAGATTGATGAGTGGACACCAAGAGCAGGAGGAATACCTCTCGAGAAGATGGGCACGGTTGAAGAGTTCGCTAAGCCTGAGCCAATCACAAAGGAAGCAGCAAGGCGAGAAGCAATTAATGAACAGCGTAAAAATCCAAAGAACTTTGTAGCCAAGAGTGCTGGCGTTAAGAATGTAAGGGGAGGGTTCAAGCAACGCCGCTTCAATCCAAACCTTGTGAATGTTGCAGCGATGTTGCCTGCTGCATTTGGTATCAATGCTGGTGTTGGATTACTAGGTGGTGAAGATAGCGGCACGATTGTTCCAGGAACTGGACGCAAGCAGGGTTATGCCGCAGCCATTCCATCAGAAGATGACCCACGAGTTACAGATAACCTTGCTCTAGAAGCAGGAACAAAGTTCTTCTTAGGAAGAGAAGGTCAGTTGCTTCCGTGGAATGAAGGCTTCCAAGAGGAGAGACCTGATGTATCCCGTAAGGAGTACAACCAGTACAAGAACTATGAAAGGCGTAGAGATATTGACTTGAACCCATTTGATGACGGCGTCTGGAACCTGGGCGGTGTACTCAAGGGCAATATGAATGATGACGCTATCCACGGTGGTGAGGTTCAGTTCCTAGGCAAGAACATCCCTGTAAATGAAGCACTCATCCCAACGATTGGGGCAATGATTGGTACGACAGCAGGTGCTCTGCTTCCGAATGTTCGACGCATCCGTAAGCGTAGAAGTAATCCCAACCTGAAGACACACATTCCTATCAGTAAGTTCAAGAGGAACACTGATGGAAGTATCCTTCGTGATGCAAGTGGGGCACCACAACAGGAGTTCTTTTATAAAGGTGATAGCAACCCAGAGCGTAATGAGTTCGGGCAGAAGGTACTGAAGGATGACTATTCATATGAGAGTGTTGAAGACTTAGGCGTCAACAAGTATGACGACATCAATTCATCTAGGCTTACACGATTGATGGGTCAGTTGCCTGAGGTTTCACCTCGTGATGCATCAACAGGACGCATCGTTCCTAACCCCAACCTTGAAGACAAGCAAGCACTCAAGAATATTGAAAACTTCTTCCTCAAGAAACCAGAGACACGGGCAGATGGAACAGCAGTTACATCAACTGATGACTTACGCCGTGACCGTGCCCTGGGTGTGATGTTTGGTGGTGGTCTTGCTGGATTAGCAGCAGGTCAAACGGTTGGTGGAACGATTGAAGATGAGAGGCGTGAGCGTAACTTCGAAAGCAATAACCCAGGATTGGATTATGAAATCTATAAAGCAAACGCTAAACGCTTGGGTGAAAGGCAGAGAGAACTAAACCTTACCAATCCCAATCGTGATAAGGAGAAGGCTGAAAGCAAGACAGGCTTTAACAATCGTGCTTATCAACAGAGCCTGATGGAAGAAACACAGAAGCAGCAGACTGCTATTAATACCATTGCAGATAAGTACCTCAGAGGTATGGCTCAAGAGAAACAAGACGAGAACAAATCACGCCTTGATAAAATCCAAGCCATAGAAGAGGAGATCTTCCGCAACAAGAATGGTGATGATGAGTTCCCTTATTAACCTCACACTGAATTGAAATCAGATGTATAGTTGAAAGGTAAAGGACAGAGAAGCCGTGAGGATTAAACCTTACGGCTTTTTTGGTGGGAACTTTTATCTATTGAAAGTGTTGCACAAGTTAGATATACCAATAGTCACCAATAAAAATAGATAGAATAGTAGAAAGTGATAGCAGTAAAATGTTTAAACCTCGTAGGCATTCAGGCAGGGAACAAGTCCGTCCCGTTAACATCCCAACCGCTCCACAGAAGCAGGCTAATGTTTCTGTACCGCAGAAAGGTTGGTTCGAAAATAAACAAGCCTATCAACAGAAGGTTGACGATCGAGCAGCAAGACAGATAGAGATTGATGCTCAGTATTCACAAGATCAATCAAGATATGAGCGTGAGTTAGGTGTCGCTCAGAGTATGCAACGCAGACAAGATGTTCTTAATCAGAACGATGCGAACTATGTGCGTCGTCAACAGATGATGCGTGGACTACCGCCTGAAGTAAGGCAGCAAGAAGCAGCACAGATTTTGGGTGATCGTATCGTTGACGCATCGAATGTTGCCCAAGCAGGCGTCGGTGGTGCAAAGCAATTCGCACGCAACGCTGCTGCTATCCCAGGTAACAACCCACTAACCACGATTGGTATTGGCTCAGCGGTCGGATCGGCTGCTCTCTTGAATGCTTATTCCCAACTCCAGAATGATGAGATGGATAGGGGACCCATCAGTACTACAGCAAGGGCAACTTCTAATGCCCTCTCAGGTATTGGTGGACCATTCGTTGGTGGTATGGGACAAGACCCATTGGCTATGGCTCGCAATGGTGTCCGTGATGCAGAGGAATACCTCGGCTCAGAACGGATGCTTGAGGCAATGGTCTTGGATCAGATTGAACCAATGGAAGATGGGATGAGCCAAGAAGAGATTGAGTTTGAAGCATTGGTAGATGCAAAGGCACAAGAACTTTTGCAAGTACAGAGCAGGAACTCAGCAGGTGACCCAGTGTTTATGAGCCCTGGTGCTGCATACACAAGTGCTTTGGACATCATCAAAAAACAATACGGTTATTAATTCACACACACACATACATAGAGGAAAGACAAATGAACAACGCACTAGAAACAGAAGTCAAGCGGATGCAACAATCAGGCTTCCCTCAGGAAGTTATTGAACAGCACATCGCTATCCAGACGCAGTTAGCAGCAGATCAAATCCCAATGAGCCAGCGTGATGGATTGAATATCCAATCAAGCAACGGCAACACATCGGGTGCTTATATCTCCGAGTATCAGCAGTCACAAGACAGGTATGGTCAACTGCTTATGCAGCAAGAGCAGCAGGCACGCCAGCAGCAATCAGCAGCAGCAGAACTTTCACGCCAGCCTTTAGATCGTTACGGTAACAATCCCAATGTGAAGATTGAAACCGAAGGACAGCAAACAACTGTGCTTCCTAATGGAACTATCGTTCATTACTAAGGAGAGCAATGGATAAGACGCTGAGTGAAGAACTTAAAGATGTGCAAGGTGTGACGATTGGAGATGTCGCTGAAGCAATCGCTAAGTTAAGTGATGAAGATAAGTCCCTAGCAATTTATGAAACAGTAAGGACTGATAACTTCGATGATGTTAAGGGCTGGTCAGTCCATTGGCTAGATTATTTGGAAGCGAATAACTTGGTGAATGATTACCGAAAAGGTCATAGCCGCCTGGAGCCAGTGCTTGGGATGATGTTGATTAGTACTCAACTACTCAAGGGAGCATTCGAAACACAAGCAAGGGTGGAAATGCAAGTGCAAGATGAGGACACGCAGTTCGGTATGAAGATTGCAGAAGCAATCGCTGATCGAGCCATCACTCTCCAAGAGATGACTAATGAAATGATTAATCTAACGACGCACTACCAATCTGTATTGGCGGGCAGACGATTGGGTATGCATTATCAAGATGATATGGGTAGCACAGTTCCATACGCCAAGAATAAATCAGCCGAAATAACTGAAGGGAAAGAATAAAAAACTCAAGTCCTTGGTTCACACCCAAAGGTGCTTGAAGGTAGGTGAGTAGAGAGAAAAGAAAAAAGCCCCCGCCGATAGGCAGGGGTGGTGTGTTTGTTAAGCAGTAGGTACTGCCTCTGGTGTGCCCCGCTTGCGTATCTTGCGAGCAGGCTTACGGATTTCATCGAGCACTGCATCGAGTGCCTCATCAACAACCAACTCCTCTACCTGTTCGTCCTCCACGAAGGGTGGTGGCTCGGGTAGAGCAGAGGGCTCAGGAGCAGTGATGCTCTGGGCTGTCTGGTTGATGTGCGTAATTGCATCCAACGCCTGGTCGTACTCCAGTTTTTGGAGTTGGTCCCGTGGAACTTCAACTCTTGACCAACCACCCGAACCATTTGGGATGGCGGGGTTGAGGAATACTGCACGACCTTTATTGGTAATGCGGATAGAGAGTTGCTCTACGAGTTGAGCAGTGGTCAGTTGGCTAAGTCCAAGCAAGAGGCTTGAAGCAGACCAAGACATCAGCCCTGTTCTGATACTCCAGTAAGTCCCATCAGGTGCGACAAACTGAACAATCAGTTTCTCCTGAGGTGGGAGCATCGGGTCCGAGTAAGTCACAGTCCTAACGCTTAGGTCTGTTATCCAGACATTGATGATGGTGTTGGGCACAAATGCCTTTGACCCATTATCCGTAAGGAAGTAGAGGCAACGCCCATTACTTTCAGCAGTAGGAGCAGTAACAAACAGAGTTGTTTGCTCCATTGCTTGAAGAACGCTCGTGTCGTCATCGGTGAAACCAGAGAGACCGTTGGCGAGGTTGTTAATTCCACGCTCATCTACTGGAGTGATGCTGAACTGGTCGTCCATAGTGTTCTGAAAGAGAGAACACAGAGAAAAAAAGCCGCTGATAAGCGGCAAAGGTTTTCAGTATTCAGAGGCGAACATCACCGTGAGGTACGCATCAGCACCGCCATAGTCAGAGGTGATTGCGTAAATCTTGGAGGTGTTGTTCCTATCCCACACGGTGAAGAGCCGACGCCCTGTACCAGGTGAAGCAAGTGCCTCCAAGTTGTGGAAGCAATCATCCGTACAGGTATCGCCACCATCACCAGCGATATGACTGGTAACAATCACGCTGAGATAGTGACGCCTCCACTCTTCGGTGAGAGAGCCAGGGTTTGGGTCAGTTGCGTAGGGTTCGCAGCCTGTCTCCAACCAGTGCTGAATACCAGAAGTGAGGAGCAGTGAGCCGTGGTCCAAAAGACTTGGGCTCAATAGACGGGTGCTTGGTGCTGTCGTCATTTGTGTTCAGTAGATAGAACACCTGAGAAAAGAGCAGCCGATAGGCTGCCCTCATAAGAAACACCAGTAAGCAAGAGGCGTAAGCGGGCTGACCGCTCACCTAAGTTTTCCAAGTCGCACTGCTCTCGGTAAGTAATGTCCGAGAGGTAGCGGTGTTGGTCAAACCTTTGTAGTTCTGGTGGAAGTATTCGCATTAGTAGAAACTTTTGTATTACGAGCAGTGGTCTTTGAAGCAGTCCGCTTTCTTGTGGTGCGTGTCTTTGCTGGTGTTGATACAGCCTCAACAGTTTGAGGTTCAGGAGTTAAGACAACAGCAGCCGCAGTACTAGGAGCAAGAGCAAGTTGCGGTTCAGGTTCTACTGGTTCAAACGAAGCCAGTATGAATTCATAAATCAATCCCATCGCAGGAATGATTAGTCGTGTTGAGGCCACGACTATGAGTGCCGCAGTTAAAGCAGCAGAGGTCAGTAGAAAGTCTTTCATTAGAGAAGTGGCGAAGGTTAAGTAATAGTTAAGGGCGACATCTGTGTGCCGCCATAGTCATCAAGCAAACGAAGGGAGTGGCTCGTCAGTGTCGTAGCCAGCAGCAGTTCCACGAGGCGTGGCTTCTTTGGTTGCGTCAGGCAGATTGATACCTGCTTTTTCAGCCGCATCGTTTAAGTCCTGTCGTTGCTCGGGTGTAAGGGCACACCAGAAACTACGAATGAGTTTGTCCGCCATAAAGACAGAGCCGAAGATAGAACTGACGGCTACCAGGGGAACTAGTCCAGGCAGTAGGGAGCAGACAACAGATACCGCTACAACTTTGAGCCAGTTATTTGAGACGGCATCACCACACGAAGACCACACCGCACCCATCTGTTCTTTGCGGGTGATTTGTTTGGTGCGAACGAAAGGTTCTAGTTGAAGCCCAGTAAGCACGCCAGAGTAAAGGCTGTAAATAAACAGACCTGAACCAGCGAACTCAAACGGGGCATCAAATCCAAGGCTGTTGCCGTCGCCGTTTAAATCCACGGGCATCGCTGCTGCTAGTGGTGCGGCTTCCCAGCCTGGCTTGATAAGAGTGCCGCTGATTTGTCCGTCTTTAATTTGAATAGACATAATGATTAAGGAATAAAGGATTACTAATGTTTAATAGGCGAAGGTAATAGTTGGTGCCTCATATGCGAAACGCAGTGCTCCACTCTTTTGCTACCACCTTCACCCGTTTGGATAGCCGCTGATAAGCGGCAGGCTGTTCTTGTTTTATGAAGAACACTTTTTATAAAGCACCGGATACGGTGCGAGGCTGTTAATTTAATCTTCGCCTGTATTAACAGAAGATTAGTTGTATAAACTACCTGTTATTAATATACTTGATTGAGTATAGGAATGCGAGGTAGTTGTATTTAATATCTAGACTGCTTGGAACTTATCCCAAGTTGTATCAGGATTAATCAAGCAACCAGAAAGGAACAAGCAACGACCGTCATATTCAATCGTCATTCCGTCAGGGTCCCAGCCATATACGCCTTGACCAATAGGGGGGAGTTCGGCAAGGAAATCAGCCTTGTTATATACATCCCAAGGTGTAGAGCCAGCAGGGAGGGAGACAACAACGGGGTCGCTGTCGTTGTTGGGCTGACCGTCGTAATCAATATCACCATCTTCAAGTTCCATTCCCTCCCAAGAGGAAGCAGTCCAGTGAAAGGTGGTGCGGTATTCAATTGTAGTAGCGGGAGCAAGTGTAGGCATAAGTATTAGTGCGAATGTTTAAGTAAATATTAAGTAGAGGCAAGCATTAAGCCTGCCTGCTGATTAGTTGTGGGTCCATTCAAAGGGAGGGCTCTTGATAATCACCTGCGTCTTGCCTTGGATAAACTCTTGGATTTTCTCTCGCTCACCATCAGTCATATCGTCAAAGCGTTCTTCAACGAACTGCTCGCAAGCAGTCCAGAAGGTCTCATTCATAATGCGGTCAAGTAAGTATCCCTCCCACTCACTAGTAAGAGTGGAGGCATTCAAGGTAATCGTCTTTATGGGAGTAGCAGAAGTAGCGGTCATTTTAAATCGTAAGTAAAGGACAGAAGGTTAAACAGTTATCTAGTTGTATCTATCTCCTTCTCTTATTAGTTTAGCACGGGATTTACTAATAGGAGGGGAAGATTACATATTAGTAGGCATCAATCAAGAAAGAAAGTCCTACTAAATATGACTGGCTGTGCTTGTTATTCCATAGTCAAGCGTTCGTTGAGAAACAGAAGCGCTTGCTCTCGGGGCAAGCCACCTGCTTCCACCTTGGTGAGCCAGTCGTCTCGTAGTTGTTGATGACTGCGTCCGTCTTCAACACGGCGAGCCAACCAAGCAGGGGAGGTAGATGGGTAAAGCATTAAGCCCAACTCATTACGACCAAGGGCAAGGCAGTTGATAAGGGGGAGGTCAAGCATCAGTATCAAACGCAAGCGGGGTAGTAACTGCGGTCCCAATCAATAGAGATTGCGGACACCAGCCATCCCGAGTTGTCGGTGATGTATTCAGTAGCCATATCAAGTAACTCGCTAGGGGTATGGTCTTCAATCGTGCTATTCGTATTTAGTTCAAGTTCAATAGGGGTAGCCAGCCACTCGGCAGTTAGGTCTGACTGCTGAATAGGAGAGATTGGGTACTCACCTGGGGCACCGAAGTCAAAGGCAAGACTACCGAGTACGAGTGAGGCTTCAAAAGGTTTAGACATAAGATTTATGGGTGTAAAGGACAGAGGAATAAACAAAGTATTAGTTGTATATATCTCCTTACTAATAGTATAGCCCACATATCCCAATCGCAGGGCATCGGCAACACATAAGTACAGGAGAGAATGCCGCTAAATATGACTGGGGCTACTGCTTGTAGTCACAAGATAAGTGCCCGTCTGATTGTTGGCGACGGATTGGTTTTGATAAGAGGTGGGTAGTGGTGCGGATTGGTTTTGAAATGGGTACTAGCAGTAAGAAGCGGTGCCTGCTTGTCGTCATAAGATATAAACAATTGGTCGTAAGTATCTAACAAGTGTCCTACTTCTTGCGAATAGTTCTCAGTTAGTGAGGCGAAAGCAATAGCCCCCGTTAGTAACGAGGGCGTGCTTGTAATCAGAAGTTAGTAGCCACGAAACATCTGCTTGATTTCCCAATCCTTCATTTCAGATAGGGCAGACCTCGCAATCTTGCGAGGGTCACCTGTTTTCAATACCGCATCCACGGCATATTGCGTGGTCGGCAAGTCGGAGAATGAAAGCCAAGTCCGCATCATCTCTTCGGTGTAACGCTCATTACGCATCACTCGGTCAAGAACATCGGTTCGGTTCAGGCTGGTACGCATCAGACCAACTCCTTTGAGGTGAGTAGGTCAAGCAAGCAGTTCTCAAAGGTAGAAGCCATCTCATCAAGCATTCGCTCGTGTGAGGCTTCTGCTTTCTCCAACTGCTTCAGCGTTGCGAGATTGCTTTGGTAGTTCTCGTACCGCTCACTATCGGTGATATCCCGAGGAGCGAAAGCGGTAACGATGAATGGAGCAGTAGAAGGGGTGCCTTTCATAGTGAAGGCTGGACTTGAGATTGTGTTAGGCATAATGTTTAGCACTAATGTGAATAGACTTT
>Ga0209337_1002567_pt1 | contig 13082 bp, 12 predicted proteins | sample LinPmetageLP53_FD_184044 | JGI IMG/M metagenome (GOLD analysis project Ga0209337, IMG submission 184044) | Marine viral communities from the Pacific Ocean - LP-53 (SPAdes) (version 2) | ecosystem: Environmental > Aquatic > Marine > Oceanic | place: Pacific Ocean | collected 2010-02-08
ATACACGTTTTTTTACAGGCACGCAGTTAGGTACTTTTCTATTACCCTTCTTTTTAAAACCTTTAGCTACATACCCCTTCCAACAAGCTTTTAGTGGGGTTGATTTTTTCTTTTTCATTATTTTCTTTTTAGAGATTTTACTCTTCTGGGTTTACCTGCTGGTTGTCCCAGATTTTTTTTCTCCCTAATTCTACTAGACTTCTCTGAAGAGGAGATCTCACTCGATGTTTTTGGAGTTTTGCTGGATACTCTTTTACTTGGTCGGCAATAAGGCGTACCCCTACCTTCACCCTTCTTTCTACCGCAAGCCTTGCCAGTTCTAACATCCACCCATTTTTCTTGAAACCATCTTTTTAGGTTTGCACCTTCTTTTGTTTTCCTTACCGCCATTATACTTTATCTTTTACATATTCATACATAGAAGTACCAAGTTGCTCCCCAAACCTAGAATCAGATTTGTAATGTGCTTTAGCTACATTTCTACTGTAGGATATATCTTTAGCCTCTTTTATAAAATCTTTTGAAGCCTCCGGATATTTATCTGCTAACACTTTACCAACTAAAAATCCTTGTGCCGAATGACCTGATGGGTATGATGGAGTTTTCATAGTCTTAAGCTCTACATCATCAAGCTCTACCCCAACTTCTTCTGCTACAACTCTTGGTCTAGATCTTTTGTAAAAATTTTTAAGCTCCATAATAACATCAGAGCTATCATCCAATAAACTCTTTACAAGTTTACTAGGGTAATCTATTTTATTTTTTTCTGCAACAGACTTAAATGCAGTGGAAACATTATCCTTATCCTCCACAAACTTTTTATCACCTTTTATTTTTTTAAGATCTTTTATTTCTTTAAAAGTACCTAGTGATTTATTTCCGGGAGGCTTCTTGTTTTTAAATTTACTTACATCAAAATCTTTAAATAGACCCTTCATTTTTTACCTCTTTTTTTTCTTATAGCTTCCTTACCTCTTTTAGCTATTGCAGCTTGTTGTGGTTTTTTAGCAAACTTAGCTCTTTGCTCCATAACAGTTAATATCTGTATTTTTCTAGCAAAAGGTTTATTTACTTTCTTAACTTTGGCGACTGTTGCTCTAGCGTCTGCAGGAGTTGCATACTTTATCTTAACTGTATCTTTAGGATTTTCATCAGTGTACAATCTTCTGCCAGAGCCTTTAGGTTTTTTGCCAGTACCAATCTTAGGATCTGCCATTTTACTTTTTATTATTAATTGACTTTAACATTTTGTCAATCTTACCTGCTTGAGCTTTATGCATTCTGGAAGCTTTCTTCAACTCCCTTGATATTTCTTTTAGTTTTTTAGAATCCATAATTATTTCTTTTTAGACTTGTTACCGTAGTTTGCAGCACCAACTTTTCTACACTTAGCAATTGCACCACTAGCATAAGCCGAGGGGAATACTCTGTATCTAGCTTTTACTTTACTATAACAAGCATCTTTTAAATTAAAAGGTGATTCCTCTCCTCCTTCTTTTTTTTTATTTTTCATTTATTTTTGTCTTTATATGGGAAAAATATGTTCAAAGCGTCTCTTCTACCTTCGCATCCACAAGGTATGTTTAATCCTTTAGATACTTTATCCACAACAGTTTTAATTCCTGTTGCTTTTGTGAATTTTTCTACACTATCTCCTAGTCCTCTTGATTTCATAATATTAACATTTCCATCTTCTTCTTGCAGCACAAATTCTTTTATCTGGTGTCTTGGAGCAGTTTATACTATGCATTTTCATTTGACCTTTTGATCTAGCACAATAAGAATCCCTTCTTTTACCACCTTGAGGTTGTGGTGCTTTTAAGTTACCTCCTGTTTCTCTTTTGTAAGCGGCTCTACCTGCAGCTGTCATTCCTGCACCTTCTTTTGATGTAAGGAAGTGTCGACCCTTACCCTTGGTGGTTTTCCTTAATTTAGTAAATGGGGAGTTTGTTTGAACGTACATATCTATTATTTACATGTGCAATTGCACTCAGTACAGCAATCAGTTACACTAATATTTATAATATCAGCTTCACTCATTTTCTGGTAAAGTCTTTTGAATGCTGGTCCCGAACTACTTAAGTTGTTGTTCTCATCAAATCTATTAGACTTAACAGCATCTGATACTAGTAAGCATCCATCGGTGTGATCATCATCATTCCCTATATGAATATAAACGTACTGAAAATCAGGGACATCCTGAAGCATAAAGTGATAATCAAACCAAGGATATTTACCTCTATACTTTTTAGTTAGACCACTAAGTACCTCACGTTTTTCTATCTTGTAAGTTCCAGCAGGTATTCTAGTTTCACCCTTTATTTTCTCTTCTCTGTATTCATCTTCCAGCGTAAAGCATTCAAACTCTCCATCAACAAATAATAACCCTAAAGTTGTGTCACTTTGACTACTGAATCTTTTTAGTTCTAGTTTCATCTATCTTTCTTTTTGTATAACTTCTCAGTTAACTCATCTACATGGGTTCTAAGATCCTTAACATCTTGTTCTAAATCTTTGACATGATCTAACATCCAAGCATGATTTAAATCATACTCTGTTCTATCTATAGCAGCCGGTGGAAGTAATTTTGCTTCCTCTATGTCATTTTGCAACTTAAAATACATACCACCTAATGTAAATATTGCAGCTATGATTAACCCTATTGATTTTAGAGTTAAGTGAAAATCAGGCTTACCATCTCCATCTACATCAACACCCATGTTTGTACTACTTCCTAATTCTGTTGCCATATTTTATCTTATTTTATACCTTTAGTATTACTTATTTATTATTTTTTTTAATTATTTTATATTTTACAACTTTCCAGTTACTCCTACTTTTCCAGTTATTTTTACTTTTCCAGTAATTTTTTCTTGAGCTTTTTTAGTAGCATTTAGTTTTCTTGTTCTAGCAGCTTTTTTATAACCTTCTTTTCTTCTCCTATCTTTAGCGTTTGTCTTTATTAATTCATGCTCTTGATTTTCAAGACCAAGCTCCCAAGTGGTCCAACCTAAATTTAAGAGTATCTGTTGCCATAATTTAAAATCATTAGTGAAAGCATCATTAACATTTCTTGTTTTTTTAGCTATTCTGTCAAGAGGTAAATTAGTAAAAGCAGATACAAACTTTCCACCAACTTCATATATAGGACTATCATAAGAAAACCCTTTAGCTTCTATAACATCTTTTTCATATATGTTAAATTGTTTAAATCCTGAGTTAAGTTTTCGAATCTTAGAGCCTAAAGGTGGTGAAACTTGAGTTAACTGCACTAGAACATCATAAAAATCTCTATTAAATGCTGTTTTTTCTGTTTGTTGTTTATATAGCTCTATGGCTCCATTTTTTAAAGCAGCCACAGCAGCACCACGAACTCCCATACCTTTTAGTATTGTATCAAGTGAATTATTAAAAACTCTTTCAATTTGTGTGCTTTTTGTTTTTTCTCTCTTTTTTCTTTTTTCTTCACTTTCACCTTCTTCTTCATCATCATCACCAAGTCCTAGAGTAGCAAACAATCCAGTTTGAAGTGTACTAAAAATTAAATTTTGTACAGCAGTATAATAAAATATTTTAGAAACATTTGTCTTCCAATCACCCCTTCTATTTACTAAGTCTAAATATGCTTTTTTAGTTAATCTAGCATACTGAAGCGGAGTATTTGCAAAAGCAAGTATAATTCTACCTAAATCACTTCTTTGTTCTGCTGATATTTCAGATGGATCTGAAGATTGCTGAGTTTCCTCTGTTATAGCAGAAAAATCTTCAAACGCAGTTTTCTCTGCTTGTTCTTTTGATAAACCTTGTTTCAAATATGTATTAACTCTATTTCTATACATAGGAGCACCTCCTATTGCAATAGCAAGGCTATCAGCGATTCTAGTAAATGCAAATCCTTTTCTAAGTATAACTTGTAAAACCGATTTAAATGTAGCATCTCCTGTTTTACCTCTTACTGCATTAGAAATTTCAGATTCAGTTATATTTATTTTTGTACCTGCTCTTCTTTGTTTTAATTTATCAGAGTTAATTATCATGAGAAAATCTGACCAAAATTGAGGTGCATTTGCATAAGCCAAAGCAGCATTTATTGGGTTGTTGTCATTCCAATTTAAATAATTTACTAAAGAAACTAATTGCAGAATTGAACTTTTAAGATTAACAAACATAATAGCACCTGTAGAGTTATTTAACCAATCTAACCAGTTGTTTGTTTGTTCTGACTTGGATGGATCTCTAAGTTTACCACTTTTCATAGTTTTTAAAAATCCCTCTAACGAATCTCTAAATTTAAGACCGTAAATGGCTTGTACTTTATTTAAATTTTCTTCAGTAAAAACTTGTTCCGAATTTTCTATAAACTCTTTTAAATATTCACTTCTGTTATTGTCTACTATTGTATTTAAATCATAGCTAATACTTTCCGTATCCCAATATTGACTTGGTTCTGGGTATTTATTACCAAGCATGGCATTCAAATCATTAGCAAAATTTTTAAGTTTTGGGTCAGACTTTACAGCCTTTACTAATTTCTTTATTTGTTTTTTATCTATTCCAAGATCTTCTGATGTAAATCCAGCTTTATTCCAAAGGTAAATTCTTATAGCGTTGTCATAAGTAAACCTAGTTCCGGGAACTTCTTTCATTAATCTAACATCAAGCATTTGTTGAGCAACAAATCCAAAATTTTTCTTTTTTATTTTACTAAAATCATTTGCTATTTTTTGTCTTGCGGAGTCCATAGCAGCAACACCTCTTTTATATGGTGCATTTAGAAATGTTTCAAAAAAGTCTTTTTGTTTATCTCCAAGTTTACCTTTAGTTAAAAAAGAATACATTAACCCCATAAAATTATCTGCTGAAGCTGGTACAAAAAATTTATATTTACCTTTGTTTCTACCTTCTATTCTAGCTTCTGTTGCTGTATATTTTTTTTCAGCCTTAATTTTTTTGTTTTTATTTTCTGTTGTTTGCTCTAAAATTTTATTAAAAACCTTATTTACATTAATTTGATTTTTAGTGTTGGTGTCTTTTTTTTGTTTTGCGTTTGTACTTAATTGCCCAACAACTTTAGATGTATCAGCATCTTTTTTTATATCTGAGGTTTTCTTGTTTAAGACAACAACTCCTGCACCATATATTCTTTGGAGTATTGCAGTTGCAATGTCGGTATCCACTAATTCAACTTCATTATCTTTTAGGGCATCTAATCTTTTTAACCCAAGACTAGAAACTGGACCTATTGATTTTTTATTTATTTTATATCTACTTAATTTTTTTGCTTGTCTTTTACTAATTAATATTTGATTATGCTTTGAAGATATTTGATTTAATTCAATAGCAGATTTGTCTCCAACAACAAAAGCATAAACCTCCTCCATTGTTTGACCATTAATATTTATATGCTCACCTGTTTCTATTTCTTCAGGAACAACTTCACCAGTAGCCTCATCTATTGACTGTGTTATTAAAGAAAACCCTTGAATCCTAGAGAAAGCTCTGAACCCTGCAGAAGCTGAAGATTGACCCGATAAAACACCTAACAAATATCTATCATCAATAATACCTTTAGCGTAACCATTTTTTAGCACCAAAACCAGAGCCTCAAACATAGCTTGGTTTGCCTGATTTACTTTTTTTATGTTTTCAGCGTTATCTCTTAAAAAATCAGATTTGTTTTCAGCTTTTTTATATTGGTCAATTATTGTACCTTTTTTAGCATCTGCTCCTGTAATGGGTTGCAAATAACTTACACTTTTACCTTCTTCATATTCATAAGTTTCATTAGCTAACTTAAGTGCTTTTTCCATAGCTCGCAAATAAGCTTGCATTTCAGGATCTCCCGAAGATTTTTCTATAAGTTCTTGAATACTACTTTCATCAAACTCACCTAAAAAACTTAAGTAAGCATTAATTACTCTTTCTTCTTCTTCTAATTTTAAATTATTATCGTAATCTTTTTTAGATGAATTTAACATTCTATAGCTTTGACCAGCAAATTGAGCATGTCTTGAGCCACCAAGTATTTCTTGAAGCTTACCCCTTACAATAGAAGGTATTGTATTCATTAAATTTTTTGCTTGCTCAATAACTTCTTTTATAAAGGGAGCCGCTAATTGTTTTCCTTCACCTTTTGATTGGAGTACAAATAATTTTGAATTTAATTTTTTATCACCAGTTGTTGTTGTTTTTGTAACCACTGGTATTTGTTTTTTAGGATCGTTTGGATCAGGTAATGTTAGCCCATCTAAATGATCTAAATTAGCTACAGACTTTAAAAAATAAACCTTATCGGCTGTTTGTCTTTCTGTTTCTGGTAATAGTGTATTTAAATAACCTTTTATTTGATCAAATATACTATTAACTACCTCTTTTTCTTCATCTTTTAATGAAGTTTTATCTAAAGCCTTTTGATCAATTACAAAAACTTCTTTTTCTTTATTTGAATATCTAATTACAGCTGATAATATACCAAATTTATTGTTATCTAAAATATTTGTTTGTTCATCATTTAAGTTAATATTAGCATTTGTAGAAAATTGAGCTTTAGGATTTCTATTTATTTGTCTAGCTATTAGCCCTACTTCTAATTCAAATTCACTTTTTGTTATACCTTGCTCTGATATTCTTTGTTGTATAACATCTTGATCAGTTAAAACCTCCATAGTAGCATCAAGCCCTAGTTCCGATGCTATGGCTTTTGCTAAAGATATTTTTCTATTTGTTTTTACTTGATCACTAGCAGGATTAAAAAAGTCCATAAATTGTTTTTTTGTGACATCTCTTTTAACATACAAGTTAGAAGATTGTGTATCACTTTTAGATTCAATAATATCTAAATTTAACGCCGCCCTAGTTTCATTTGGTGTTAGATTCTTTTTTTCTATTGAAACAAATATTTTTTCTTTTTGTTTTCTTTCAAGAGCAGTTAGAGTTCTAACAGTTAGACTTTTAAATATTTTTTCATAATTTTTATCTAAAAAACTAACATAATTTTTACCCTTACCAAAAAGTTTTTGAACTTGTTTAAATATTTTAGATTCAAATTGTTTTTGTAAAGCTCCTTTGAACTCATAAGTACCTACCTTCGGTAGTGATTTACCTTTTTCTTTAAATACATTTTTAACAGAATTTAACACAGTATTATATGTGGAATCCCCGGTTTCTACACCTATCTGTCTTCTTAAAGAATCTTTCTTAACCTCATCTAATATTTTAGTCTCTTGTATTGTTTCTTCTTCTTTTTGTATTAATTGTTCTTCAGGGGTTTTTTCTTCAGATACTATATCTATTTCTCTTCCTTCCTTGTTTACTGTTGAGCTTGTTTGAGTTTTTTTAAACTTACTTAATACATCAGATTTAGCAAAATTTAATATAGACTGTCTTTTTTTAAATCCTTTTTTACCAGCCAACAACCATCCTGATAAACTATTTTTTTCTGGATCAAAACTCATTAGTCTTAGCCCTACAGCCTCTTTTACTTCTTGTATATATTGACTTTTTGGTTTACCAAAAACATCATTACCAATAATACCCTCACCTATAAGACCATCTATTAAATTAGATTCTACAAGTTTTGTATAAGCGTTACCTATTGCATCAGATTGAAAATTAGATTTTGTTAACCCTTCAGGCACCAAGGAATCTATTTCTTGTGATAAATTTGTTGAGGCTTGTGGTGTACTATCTAGTCCATCTACATCAGCTATTTTTATTCCTTTTTCCTCCTCTCTTAAAGATATAGCCTCTCTTACCTCTGGATCAAACTCACCTTTAGCTGCACTTTCAGCATACTTTTTTACAAATAAATAAACCTGATCCCCATTTTCAAAACCTACCTTATCCAATCCTTTTGACGCAAATATTGAAGAAATAGTTCCACGCATTTTTTCAAAAACATTTAAGTCATAACTAATATCTTTATTAGCTACACCTTCAGCAAATATTGTTATCCATTCCTTATTTGCTTCTTGTTTACTTAAACCTTTATCCTTTATTTGTTGAGCAACCCATCTTCTTTGATTCCAAGTAGCTGCTTTTTTAAATTGTTTAACAACTTTTTCTTGTTCATTAACATCTCCCACCAAAGCATTAAGTATAGGGTGTAAAACTTCATGAGTTGCAACAGTTACAGTTCCATTGGCTCTTAGAGCTTGTTGTTTGTTAAGTATTATTTTTCCTTTACCATAAAAAACTCCTGAACTTGATAAAACTTTTTTATTAATTTCAGCTTTTTGTTTGCCATTTAATTTTGAAAAAGATACTTTATTTCCTTTTTTATCAAACTCACCATTTTTTAATTCTTTCCCTTTTGAATCATATCCACCATACTCTGCTTTTGCATATTCTTCTTTTGCTTCTGCGTTGTTTTTAACTTCAATTAAATCTAACCCTTTTTCTTCAGAAACTTGTTCAGCAGCTTTCACTGTATTAGAATATACTATTTCTTTTATTCTCTCTTTAGATTTTTTATAAACACTTTCAAATCCTGAAATAGCAGATTCATAACTTTCTTGACTTATCTCTCCTGCGATTAGTTTTTTGTTTAACTCTGTAATTTTATAAGCAGCCAGATTTGCAGCCTTATCTCTATCTTCAATTTCTAATAATTCCTCATCAGGTATGTTATCATGAGCATCATTACCTTTTTTTACTCTATCACTTATATCAAGTTCTTTAGCATTTATTTCTTCTTGTATACCTTCTTTAACTACTTTATCTTTTTCTTTTTTTAATTTATTTTTTAATTTAAAAAATTCATCTATATCATCTTCTATTTCTCCCGGAGTAGTTATTTTTCTAGCTTCAGCAACTGCTTGGGCTGAATATGACCCGGCAGTAATTCCTGATCCACCAAAAAAACCTTGTACTCCAGCCTCAAATCCCTCTTGACTAGTTACTGCCTCCCAGAATGTAGATGATATATTGGCTTTTTCATCAGTTCCTGCAACTCTACCTAATTCATTATTTACTTCAGAAGCGGCATGTTGAAGCATTTCAGTTGTAAATTCAGTACCACCTGAACCCATTATACTTAAAGTTTTTCTAGCAGCTTTATTATAAAGAGCTTTCCTCATAATTTTTCTACCTACTTCTTTAACAACTTGTTTCCCAAAAACGGCTTTTAAAACTTGATTAGCACCTATATATTCTAGACCTGCTTGAACGGCAGCTATACCAACAGGAATTAAAGTATCTGCTTCTCCAGATCTAATAATACTTTCTAATGATTTATTTAAATTTTTAGCTTTTTCTGTATTATAAAATATATAATTTTCAGCTGAATAATCAGCTAAAGGTTTTACACCAAATGTACCTTTTGCAATTAATGAACTTGATAAACCATTAACAACAGCATTTACCACTCCAGCGGCACCTCCTACAACATCTTTTTGTTTTACACTTTCTAAAATTTGTTTTGTTTCAGTTTTTTCACTTTGAAAGTCTTGGAAAGCCTTTATTGAGGATGTTATTTCATCAGTACCTAGTCTAATATTAAAATTTTTTCTTTTTTCTAATTCTTCATCACTTAAAACTTGATTTTCAAAACCTACCTTTGAAGTTCTCATTTTTTGTTCTTGTTCTTCAACAAACTTATCAACATTTTCAGCACCAAATATGGCAGAAGCTATAGATGCTGCCATTATATCAAAAGCCTCTGGAGCACCACTAATTATGTCATTACCTTCTTCATCTTTAATTGGTTCTAGTGAATACCCAAACTCATCACTCATCGGATCATCTAACCTACCCCCATATTGAGCTAATCCTTTAAAATCTTGAATAGCGTTTGAAAAACTATTTTTAACTGACTGAAAATTAGTTAAAGGAGTTTTATTCTGACTAATATTTTCCCCATCAAATTTTCTAGCACCTAAATTGTTTATTACTTCAAAGAAAGTAATACCTTGTTTTTCTGCCATAGATTGAATTTCTTGAGCAGATATTTCAGCACCATCGGGTAATATATATCTATCCATAATATATTTTATTATTTACTTTTTAACTTTTACATTTCTTAAATACCAATCCTTTACTTGTATCATTGTTGTAAAAGGTCCTGCTTTTGGATCAATGAGTGATGAATTTGAATCTCTTGGACCTATATACACCTTCAGTTTATTCCCATCGTTATCATCTTCAATAAGCTTAACGTTATATGTTGTATTAATTTTTTGTACTGTTTCAAGTAATCTTGCTTCATTTTTATTAAATCCTTCCTGTGTTGTAATATCTGTCGGTGTATATTGTAGTACTCCATCTTTTGTTTCTTGTATTTCTTCTGGAGGTTTTCGCTTCTTATCATATTTATAAAATGCTCCTTCGGGAACTTTTTTCATAACAGGAATTTGATAATTTGGATTATTATTTATTAATAGATCTGTAACTTCTTTTTCCGTTAATATTTCTTCTTCTTTTTTTATTCTTTCTCTTTCTTTATCTGCTATGTCTAAATTTTGTTCAGATAATTTACGTTGTGCATCAAGTTTACTCTGTAAATCTTTTTCTGTTTCGGTTTTTAAATTACTTTGATATTTAGTTGCCTCAATAGTTAACGTGTTTTTTAATCTTCTATATACTTCATCTTTAAGTATTCTTTCAGCTTTTTTATCACCACTATATACGGCATTCATTAACTCTTTTGTTTCAATTAAATCAAGCTTTTTATTTCCATCTAAATCGTATTCAAAACCTGATTCTACTTCAGTTCCATTGTTATCTATAGCTGTTTGACCCATTAAAGAAAATCCGGGTAGTAATACATCATCTGTAGCTAATGATAACGCTGTTCTTAACCCTTCTTCACCATCTAAACTAGATCTAAGTGGAAAAGTAAAAGCCTCTAATGAATCTTGTTTTATTTCCCCATTCATTACTTGATTTCTAATATCCATAAAATTATCAACATAATCGTAAGCTTTACCGAAAGGTAACATTCTTTGCATTTCTTTTACAGTAACAAATTTACCTTGTTGTTTACTTTCATAACCTATTTTACCATCTCTAATTTCAGCTTTGAAGTCTGGGTCTCCAGTAAAAACCTTAAGTAATTCTTCTGCAACTTCTTGATTTTTAGCATCTCTAGAAAACTGATTTTCATAATTACTAGTTGAAGCTTTTTGTAAAATATCTTTCTTCATTTCGGTCCATGAAGCTACTTGATTATTTAAAGAGTTTGCATTATTTATAACCTCATCCATACCTGCTTTTATGATTCCAGATTGCTCACTACCCATTTCTGCTTTAGGGTAACCAATAGCTAATTGACCATAATCATTTCTATATTTAGTCATTTCTTGAGTTATTACTGATCCTAACTCTTGTGATGCATCTGACACGTCTGCTCCCGGAGGGAATTGATCTATATATGTTCTAGACAGATCTTTAAGTTTTTCTTCTCTAAGTTTTCTTTCTTCTTGTAAATCTTTAAATTCTTTTTGTTTTTTATCTTCTTTTTCTTGTGCAGCTTCGACACCAGCTTTACCTACAAATTGGTTTTGAAACGCATACGGATTATCTGCAGAAACAGAAAACATTTTAGAACTTGTAATATTTCTGTTATAAGGATTGCTATTGTAGTTTTTTTTTCTGCCGTTTGCCATTATTTTATTAATTTAAATTCTACATCTAGACCAGAGTAATCAACCATATCATAACCATCTGGATGTCTTACTGTAAATTTACTAGGTATTTCATCAGCCATAACACCTTGATAAATACCATCACCATGTTTGTCGTTTTTGTATTCAAAAGAATATATGTTAATCCCACTAGTAGATTTACCAATAAGTGATATGTTTTTCTTTAGTGTCCTATCAGAAACAATTTTACCTAATCCACTCATAAATGATTGTCTTTGTGAAGCTACCTGTGCATCAGCTGCTGCTTTTCTTTGTCCAGCAATATCAAACAGTTGAGTGTTTTGGCTATATTGCCTGTCTTGCATTGACTGAGCCCCTTGCGCTCTAGCCATTTGACCTTCAAAATCCATTGTAGCACCAAACTGTTGATTAGATTGACCCATTTGAGCAGCCATCATCGCATTTTGATTACCCATTGTAGCACCAAATTGCTGATTTGCACCACCCATTTGAGCAGCCATAATTTGATTTTGTGATGCTTGATCTATTTCTCTTGATTGATTCATTGAAGATTCACTGGCTATAGCTTGTTGTATTGCTTGTCCTTGTGAAGCTGCTTGTGCTTGATTAGCTGATTCTTGTTGACCTATAGATGCTGATGCTGCTTGTAGATTTTGATTTTGTGCACCAGCTAAACTTTGAGCTAAAGCTGCTATACCACCACTACCTGCAGCACCTTTTAGACTACCTAATGTATTAGATAATCCTTGTTGTTGCTGCTGTGCCAGCATATCTGCTTGTTGAGTGTTTACAGTTAAATCTTCTGCAGTATTTTCCATTTGAGATGCAAAATTTTGTGAACCTACAGCTGTATTTTGCATTCCTGCAGCAAAATTAGTTAAATTAGCACCCGGATTACCTAATTCAGAAGCAAAATTAGTTAAGTTAGCACCCGAATTATTTACAGATCCAAAATTATTTTTAAATTCAAAATTTTCAAGTTTACCTAATCTTTGATTAAAGTTTAAATTAGCACCCTTTTGCTCATTCATTCTATCTTTTCTACCTATTAGTCCACCTAATATGTTCATTGTAAGATTTGCCATGTATTTATGCTTTTATTATTAATAATGTTATTACACTTTTATATTATGTTTTACTGCTTTCAGCAATATCAGATCCAACCTGATATAATTCTACTTCACTTGTAGATTCATTTTTCATTTCTACTTCAGCAAAGTAACCTACTAGCGAAGATAAGTTAGCTTTGTTATCTTTACTAAAAAAAAAGAAATTACTTGTTGTAGGTACATCAGAAGTGGATGCAATACTACACGTTACAGTTGTATTTGTGAAAGCGGTTACGCTACCAACTTCTATGGGGTCACCAGTTACATTATTAGTTACTACAGCGTAATGAACTGTATCACCTATTTGTAAAGATTTATTAACTGGGTTTACGAATGTTAAAATTAATGAAGTTGCCATATTTATAATTTA
>Ga0209337_1002568_pt1 | contig 13076 bp, 6 predicted proteins | sample LinPmetageLP53_FD_184044 | JGI IMG/M metagenome (GOLD analysis project Ga0209337, IMG submission 184044) | Marine viral communities from the Pacific Ocean - LP-53 (SPAdes) (version 2) | ecosystem: Environmental > Aquatic > Marine > Oceanic | place: Pacific Ocean | collected 2010-02-08
ACCATATATGACACTTCTGATGGTGGTAATAAAAAAATAGTAATTAAACAAGTAAACTAAAAAACAAATATAGGATGTTTTTTCTAGTTCCATGATATTTATAGTAAACGAATATGTTCAAGCGTAATAATAAAAATAACAAAAACAAATGTAATGGCTGATTTATTAATGAAAATGCCGGTTCCTTACGAACCAAAAAAGAAGAATAGGTTTATACTACGTTTTGACTCATCACTTGGAATTAATGAGTGGTATGTTGAAAGTACGTCAAGACCACAAATAACAATAAATTCAGTAGAGGTACCATTTTTAAACACATCTACTTATGTAGCTGGAAGGTTTACGTGGGGTACAATTTCTGTAACGTTTAGAGACCCAATTGGACCATCAGCTGCACAAGCTCTTATGGAGTGGGTTAGGATGCATTCTGAATCAGTAACAGGTAGAATGGGTTACGCTGCAGGATATAAGAAGAATATTGACTTGGAAATGTTAGACCCAACAGGTGTTGTGGTAGAAAAGTGGATAATGCAAGGTACGTTCTTAACAGACGTTAATTTCGACAGTTTAGGTTATAGTGATGATGGTTTAGCTACAATTTCAGCAACACTAAGACCAGATAGATGTATACTAGTTTACTAGTTAACAAATTATAGATTTTATTAACCCATTCTTAACAGAGTGGGTTTTTTATGCGATAACCCCTTTACTTATAAATTACAATTCACCATAATTGCATATATAATCCTTTAGCTATATATATTTAACTAGTTATTTATATATATTATATAGCTATATATTTACAATAACAAGCTATAACTTATAATTATATTAATATGAACGAACAACACATGGAATCAATACTACCTTACGACATGGTAACCCTACCATCAAAAGGTATATTTTATAAAAACGGTAAGCAGGCTGTTAAAGTAACATACTTAAATGCTTCAGATGAGAATTTATTAGCTACACCATCTATGATTGGTACTAAGGGGTTAGTGGACATACTAATTGGTAGGAAAATTTTAGATAAAGATATTGTTATTGAAGATATGGCTAATTGTGATAAAGAGGCTATATTAATATTCTTACGTAATACCGCTTTTGGTTCAGAGTACACTATGAAAATAAAAGACCCAAAAACAGATAAAGAATTTGAAACTACAGTTGATATGTCTGTGATTAAGGTTAAGGAAACAGAATTAGTTCTAGATAGTAATGGTGAGTTTGAATTCTTTTTAAAAAAGTGTGATAAAAAATGTAAATTAACACTGTTGTCACCAACACATCAAAAATCATTACTTACAATTGAAGAAACGTATAAAGACCAAAAAATTAGTCCTTATATGACAAAACAACTTGAAATGGTCGTTAAGGAGATTGACGGAAATAGAGACCCGATGACTATAGCCAACTTTATCCAAACGATGCCTATCCTAGATTCACAAAACATAAGAAAAATTATCAAAAAAAATGCACCGGAATTGGACCTTAACATTAAGGTAATGACTCCGTCCAACGAGGAGATTGGGGTGAAAATCAACTTTGGTGTTGAGTTTTTTCGTCCTTTCTACGGCATATAGGAATGCCCTATTGCAAGAGTTTTATTATCTAATGAAACACCTACATATCGCTTGGTCCGACATATTATCTATGCCAACTTTCGAACGACGTTTTTACATAAACTATTTAACAAAGGAGTTTGATAAGAAAAACGAAGCAATCCAACAAGGAAATAATAAAAGGAATTAACAAACCAACTATTTATAGTTAAACACTATTCTTATGCTTAGGTTGTTGAAACAATTATTCATTGAACATATTCTTTCCGGTGGGGTACCTTACATTGCCTTTCACCCTGAATTAGGTGTACCCATAGGTATATTTAACACCAAAGACGAACCAAATAGACAATCCCGTATAGAGTCTATTAAAAAGCTTGGTAAATACGGTAACCCAACATCATTAAAACTTGCTAAATTATTAGGTATAGATAACCCTATACCATCATTTGCTCTTGACGCTGACGAAAAGAAGGAGGTTGAAGAAATGATGAAGAAGGAATATGAACGAGGTAAAGCTGATGGTGCTGGTAATAAGGGTGGTGGATTTGATGGTAGTGACGCTACGTTAAAAGTTCTAGGTGAGATAAATCAACAACGTAAGAAGAACGAACGACTTACATTGAATGATATAGGGACTATGAAGGCAAACCTTTTACAAATTGATAAAAAACATCTTGCTTTAGGTGAAATATTAAAACTGGCGGCCCTAGAAGATACAATAACATCAGACGTTTCGGCAACCATAGGAATGACTAACTCCCAACTAAGGGAACACGTTGATTACTTAAATAGAGCCGCTAATGAAGCGAGTGCATACGGATTAACAGCTTACGACCTTAATGAGACTTGGACCGACACAGTTGACCTTGTTGGTAGAAAATTAACCATACCAGAAGAAGTTCTAACTAGAAGTGCTTTATTAGGTAAGACATTAGAGGGTTACAAACCAGATGCATTTATTGACGCTTTCGATAGTGTCGGTCTTAGTATGGGTAGTGCTATTGGAAAGACGGACGACACAACAACCGCTATAGGTAGGATGATTAAAACATCTAGAGACTTAGGAGCTGTTACCAAATCGTTTATGGAGGGTGCAGCAGATAACATAAAACTAATGAATAAATATGGCTTTGAAAGAGGCTATGAAGGTTTAGCTAGAATGGTTGTTAAAAGTGACCAACTAGGGTTAGGGATGGACAAAGTATCCGGTTTAGCGGAGAAATTCTTAGACCCTGAAGGAGCTATAGATTTTGCAGCGAAGATGCAGGTTATAGGTGGTGCTGCTGGTGATTTAACAGACCCATTCAAGTTGATGTATATGGCAACAAATGATTTAGAAGGGTTACAAGACGCTATTGTTAAAACTGCGGCATCTTCAGCAAAATTTAATGAGGAAACTGGTGAATTTGGGTTCTCACCAGAACAAAGAAGACAAATGAGAGACCAAGCGTCTGAAATGGATATTAGTTACGACGATTACGCTGAAATGGCTATTAAAGCAGCTAGAAGTAGTGAAGCTCTAAGTCAGTTAGAGTTTGTCGGTGGTATGTCAGAGGAAGATAAGGAACTAGTATCTACTATGGCTACTATTGGTAAAGATGGTACAGCTCAAATTAGAATACCAGGAATGAAGGAGATGGTTGATGTGGCTAACATAACAGACCAACAGATGGAAAAACTTAAAGAAGGTCAATTAACGGATAGTGAGATTTACGACCAACAACTAGACGCAGCTGAAAAGAGTAATCAGTGGTTAGCGATGATTGATACCGCTATGAGAGAATTGGTTGCACAAGGTGGGGACGCTAAAGATTTAGACGCTAAATCATTATCCAGACAAATGTTTAGTGATATGAATTTAACTGTTACTGACGAACAAAAAGAAACTTTAAAATCTGGTAGTATGGAAGACCGAATGAAGGTAATGCAAGATATCACAGATAACAACTCCAAAAAGATTACTGCTACTATGAAAAAATCTTTAGAAAATCTCGGTATAAAAATACCAGCACTGGCTTCAGGTGGTATTGTTAACGAAACAACCATAGCTCAAATAGGTGAAGCTGGTCCAGAAGCGGTTATACCATTAGATAGGTTAAAAGAAATTATGAGCACTATTGGTGGTGGTGATAACACACAAAGTAGTGGGGGTGGTAGTAGTGTGTTGAGAATTGAAGGTGAACTAAACGTTAAGGGTGATGGTTCTGAATCAGCAAAATTAAACGTAAAGAATCTTCTAGAGTCAATTAGTTCTGGAGATTTACAGAAACTAAACAGTTTATTACAAAACGCCACAATAGGTTAAAATAAGAATATATGAGTGACCAAACAAATACAAACCCAAAGGTACCGTCAGGTAAAAACATATCTAATGTTACTGTTTCAGCTACTAGATTATTGAGAGAATTCTTACTTAGTCGTAATTTAGAAAGTTCATACCTACACGACAATAACCCTATACAACCATTTTTTGGTGAACAAAAACCAGGAGGAATAAAAATAGAAACACTACAGGATAAAAGTGTTATAGACCAAGACACAGTACAGGGGGGTGGTTTAATACAACAAAACTCATTGTATTTAGACAATAAGTACGGACCAGAAGGTGGTTATAGTGACGTACAGACAATTAACGTAGATAAACTAATAAGGGATAATGTATTAGAATACCTAGAAGGCAATACACTAACACCAAGAGGGTATACAGTATCGTGCTATAACGCTTACGAAATATTAAATGAAATAAACATATCAAATGGTGTAATAACAATAATGAACTCTAATGTATTAAATGACAGTCAATTAATACAAACATCATCAGGACACCTTAGAAAGAGTTTGGGTGAAAACCAGAAACAAAGTCTGTTATTTGAAGGTCCTGAAGCTACAAGTATTAGTGTTTCACCAGGAAAGACATTTCTTAAAGATGACGACTACCTTAGTAGGTTGTCTGGTGTTGACGTTAATTATTCTGAGATTGGGAGTATGTACTTCAGTCAACAGTTTGTCCCAGACATAACACCATTAATAAAAAATGGGTACAGTTATTCTGGTGTGTTTGGTAATATACAAGCTACAGCTAACGCTCTAGGTAACTTTTTGAGTAACGGTAATAATATACCAGCAAATAACACATCAGTACCATCACCTAGTAATAACTTAATAAACCACATGGGATTCTCACAACAATCCCAACTGTTTACTAGAGGGTTAAACTTTAACAAATATAGACCTGATTATACGAGAGCACAACTAATAGGTGGGTTAGAAGCTGTTATACCATACTATTATGTTGGGTCTAGCAGTTCTGAACCAGGAACACTAGAATCACCAGATGGAGCCACACCAACAGACGAATTCGGAAGATATACTAAATCTTTAGTATATGGTCCATCAGCTGTGGCTAAGGAATTAGAAACAGTAAGTGGTGTTCCATTATGGAAACATTACTTATTTGGTTTAAATGGTGCAACATATATGGATGGGGGTGGTTTAGCGGCTGGATTTACATGGTTTGGCCACACATCATTTGCATCACTTAACGCTCCAATGGGTATGTTATATAGTAGGTCATTTAACAAACCTAAACGTAGAGGTGGGATATTAGAACAAACACAAAAACTTATTGACTCAGCACCATTAATGGGTGGGGCTAGAAGAAAACACGCTGGTCACGCAATAGACCAAACATCAAAGGTCTTTAATGATGGTTATAAAGATATTAGTAAAGGTAGTGGTGTTAGGTTTATAGATAGTGGTTTGTTTGGTGTTAGCACTACAGAATTTTGTAGAACATGGACAAAAGATAACCCATATTATACATTTACTAATTTACAAAAAAGTGGTGGGTTAGCTAGAGCAAATAAAGATTCTGTATTAACAAATACATTTAATTTAAATATAGGACCGTCTATAGGTAGTAATGTTGATAAGAATATGAGCGGTCAGAAAAACGCTAAAAAATATATGTTTTCACTTGAAAACCTAGCTTGGAGAGGGTCACCAGAACTAGACAAACTACCAAGAGCAGAAAGAGGGCCCAACGGTGGTAGAGTTATGTGGTTTCCACCATATGATATTAATGTTAGTGATACTAATTCCGCACAATGGAGTCCTACAACATTTTTAGGAAGAACCGAACCAATATACACATATAATAGTAGTGAGAGAATTGGGTCACTATCATTTAAGATTGTTGTGGACCACCCATCAATACTTAATGTTATTGTTGACAACGAACTTAAGAACGCTCCAGACCAAACGGCTGATAAGATTATTGAATCGTTTTTCGCTGGTTGTCGTGAATTTGATATATATGAAATGGCAAGTAGGTACGGTGATTTAACATCAGCCGTTGAACTTGAACATATAACAAATAGTGTCTCAGAAGTAGACTCAACGATTATTGAAACTAATGACGGAACATTAGATACTGATGATGGAACATTAGATACTGACGAAGGTAGTTCAGATACAGACGACATAACAAATAATGCAATAGAACAAGGTAGTACACAAGGTAAAATAGATGTTAGAAGAGTGTTACAATCATTAATGACCGAGGGCAATTACTTTAAACACTTAGAGGAAAACGAGGAATTTGTTTACGCTTCACTTAAACGTAAGTTAAAACATTTCCACCCGTCATTTCACTCCATGACACCAGAGGGACTTAATACTAGGTTAACATTTCTACTACAATGTACTAGACCAGGTCATACAATACCAGTTGTTGACAAGAGTGGTAAAGCTATAGAAGGTAAACACGTTGAAAACACAGCTTTCGGTTCACCACCTATATGTATTTTAAGAATAGGTGATTTTTATAATACTAAAATAGCTATAGATAATATGAGTGTTAGTTACGACCCACTAGTATTTGATTTAAACCCAGAAGGTATAGGGGTACAACCAATGATTGCTGGTATACAAATGAACTTTAAGTTTATTGGTGGTCAATCACTTAAAGAACCAGTTTCTAGATTACAAAATGCTTTATCTAATAATTTCTTTGCTAATACAGAGGTATATAATCCAGATTCAGTAACTTCTAATGGTAGTGATTTAGAATTGGAAAGTGACGAAGCTTTGGAAGCTATAAATCAGGCCGTTTTTGCTGATACATTAGGACAATTAAATAGTGATGACGGAGGTTCAGTAGGAGAAGTAACAACATAAAATATGGGAAATGTTATAAAATATAGAAATTTATTAAATTCGTTTGTTGATTCAGGCAGAGCTTATTCACTTGGAGTTAAGAACGAGTTAACAGAAATATACTTAAGACAAAGTATGGGTTTGTTAGAGGAGTTTATGTATGAAAGAAATTTTGTTAGCGGAACCATAGGTTCTGTAAGTGGTAAGTTGGTCGGCGTACCACATAAAATATTTGACGAAATTATGGACCAGTACATTACATTAAAATCTTCTATAAGTGGTGAGACAACACAAATACAAACAACTTTTTTAGGTTTAGCACCAAACAATAAAGAACGCGAATACATAAAAAAAGTTTTGTTAAATACACTAGAAGAAGAACTAACCAACATGACTGGGCTAGTTATGAGTTCATTAAATAAATTAAGGGTATTACAAAATAAATTATCTAATAGTATAGATAAATTAAACCTAGTTACATTGAATTCATTAGATGGAAACTATCAAGCCAAAGAGGGTGGTATTGTAAAGGCTTATACATTAACAGGTACAACAGAACTAACTAAACTAACTAACGATTATAATAGTAGTGCTGTCATACTAAATAATTACATTACCAATAATGTAGATACAGCTTTTACAAAGGGTTATCCAGCTAATGCGGAGTATTTATTTTTCCTAAACAGGTTATGTACAAATAATATTACAAAGTTTAAGTTTAATAAGAATTATGTTAATGAAACAGATGAGTTGGTAAGATTTCGTAATGGAGACCTATTTAAACAATTAACAACCAAGGACACTAAAATGAAAAAGGGTATTAGACCAGGAATTCAAAGAGAATTCAAAATCCTGTTAGAAGCACTTATAACACCATGGATTGAATACGACACCAAATTAAGGTATAGTAGAATTGGTGTTGTTATAGATATTGGGCATGAAACATTAACAAAGGGGTTAACAACTTTTAAAAGCGTGTATGATGTTGATTATGGTATCGACACAACACAATTTAGTCAGAATATTATTAGATTAGAGTTAAAAGAAAGAAATAATGGGGTTAGAGATAACAACTTTAACCATAAAAGGGTAAACGACTTATACATTAGTTAATAATGAGTTATTATAATAGATATGTGGAATATGTTGTTAATGGGGATTATATTATGGTCCCACACATAACACTTGATACTAAATCAAGTGATAGAGAAACTATATATAAATCTGGCAAAAGTAGGTTAGACAAACTATCACAACAATATTATGATACACCATATTTTGGTTGGTTAATATTACAAGCCAACCCACAATTCGGAGGTCAAGAATGGGATATACCAGACGGAACAAAGGTAAGAATACCATACCCATTAATGCTCTCACTAGGGGAATACAAATCAAAAGTGGACCAACACTTCCTCTACTATGGCAGATAAAATAAATAAAGGTAATGTATGGACTAACAATGTTGGTAATAACCTAATTGTTGTTGACCCTAACAAGATTGTTGGTAGTGATGGTGGACCACAAGACAGACTTGTCAATACCGAGGATATGGTTATGTACGCTAATCTTGAGGCTAGGATATTCCCTAGGAGTAAGGTTATAGCTGGACTAACAGCTGGTGACAAAGTTTCTGTTGATATTTTTGACGGAGAACTAAATTTCCTAAAACCAAAAAATTCTGATTTTTTAAATACTGATTGGACAGAAGCTTTTACCGACCCAGCGGTTAATCAGAAGGTTGTTGATAAGGATGGAATAAAAATTGAAAACGGAGTAGACTTTCAAGGGTTCGGAATAACATCAATAAATGTTATACTAAACTCATCATACATACCACAAGTTACAATTAACTTTACTGACATTCGTGGTAAAACTTTATTTGAACAAGCTAGAGGTAATACTCCGTATACAGCATTTTTTCACCTACCATACCCAACTTTTTTTCTAACACTTAAAGGATATTACGGTAAAGCTGTCAGGTATCAATTAACTATGATGAGCTTCACATCAAGATTTGACCCAACAAGTGGTGATTATCTAGTTACATGTGTATTCAAGGGTAACCATATAGCAATGCTTAGAGATATTGTACTACACCAAGCTCTTACAGCACCATATATGTACCCTATAAAACAAAATAGTGATGGAGAGGTTACAGACACCAAGGGTAGACAAAAATTAAAAGAGGTGTATAGCATTTACAAAAACAAAAAGTTAATACCACAAACATTACCAGAATTAACTATGGTTGAGTTGATAGAAAAACTAAAAATACTTGAAAATGATATGGGTAGGTTATATGGTGAAGCAGACCTAACAATGACAACAGATAAGTTAGAATACGAGTCAGCTCTTAGTGATTTAAGGACTGACATATTGGGAAGTAAGGGTTGGGTAAGTACGTATTTAGACAAGAGTAAGGGGGTTAATATAGATATTACGATACCAGATAGAGATATAACAAATACTAGTGGTAAAACAGTATCAACCAGAGTATACCCAATAAAGGGTATAAATACATACCCAACAGGAAGTACAGCGTCAGATGTAACTAAATTTCAGAACGATATTAAAGAGAAAGCTGAAACTGCACTATCAGATATTATAGAGGCTTTTAGAGATTATGCTACAAAAAATAAAACATTCGGACCCAGCGGTAAAGACTATAGGGTAAAAAGTGATTTAACTAGTAGTCTACTATTAAAGACATTAAAAAACTCAACTGTTCAGGACGGAATACCCTACGGAGGTGTAGTTGAATTAGTGGGTGATTTAGCCCCATGGATTATGGTTAGTGACCATGAGAAAACCATAATGGGTTCGTGGGTAAAAACTAAAGAATTATTCGACGGTCCAGATGGTATGGCCAAAAAAATGGCTAAGGATGTTTCTGAAAGGTTAAATACAAAAATTGAGGGGGAAATTGGGTTTAAACCAACAATACGTAATATATTCGCTGTGTTATTAGCTGGTGCAGACACATTTTTAAGGTTATTAGATGATGTACATAAAAAAGCTATGTCCGTTAGTGATAACGAAAAACGTAAAAAAACATCTGAGGATTCTTCTGTAGAAGGAATGGTATTCCCATGGCCTCAATATCATAGAGTTGAAGAAGAGGATGAATGTACAACATCATCAATAGTGACATATCCTGGAGCTAAAGGTTCTATAACAGAAACAGGGGCAATAGATAAAGAAATCTGGCCGGAGGTTGAATTTGTTGAAGAATACGCTATGAGTAGTATCTATAAAGCAACAAAATTTAATTTAGATAGTAGTAATCTTATTAAATCATATACACCAACTTCTGTTAAAGACTGGGGTAACTCAACACCAGCATTTAATAGTGTTGACTACGTGGATTTACTATGGGAATTAATTCTTAGAGCTCAAAACGCTATTAGATATGGTGGGGTATTTACAAGATTTAATGGGGTAGGTTCAAACTCAGCTAATGTTGGACAAGTACATATGGAATTATCTAAATATGATTCTGAAAATTTACAAGATAGGATTGATGACTTTGAGGGTTTAAAAGAGTTTTTTAAAGATATAAAAACAAAACAAGCTGTTTTGGAAGTATTATCTACTAGTGACCGAGATAATTATGTTGTTTTTGAAAAGGACGGTCTGGGCATACCATTAACACAAACAACATATCAATCGTCAATGATAAACCCGGTAACACCAGTTAAGACACAAGATTTTGAAACATCAAGCAAAGGTTTAATGGCCGGAAAAAACCAATCAAGTGTTTTCGACCTAGTACCAACAATAATGGGATACCCATCAGTTGGTTCTAATGATTGGGTTAAGAATAATTACGCTAATGGTCAAAACATGTTAGTTGGTGATTTTTACGATATTAGTAAAGGCTTATTATACGATACAAATAATACTAACATTATTAAGGACGCTAATAATGTTCGATATCAAACGAAGAATTGGGTCCCGGAACAACCATTTGCAATAGTTAGTAGAGGTATTAGTGAACCGAACATTAGCGACGAACATTACGCAACATGTTTGGATAACATGCTAATAACCGAAGGGGTTTTAAGAATACCACCAACTACAACACTACCAGTTGGTAATGTACCAGGAACAACAACACAAAACCAAGATAAGGTTATATCTATGTTGAATACACCGTATTTTATAAATTCGTTAATAACTGGTGTTAGTAATGAGGTTGGTGGTGTAACCGAACCATATAAGGAGGCCGCTTATCTATTCCTTAATTCACTACCACTACCCACCTTTAGAGAGAAGTGTCGTATTGTAGTTGACATGGAACTAGAATTTGGTAACTATATATCACAAATGTTCAATCAAGTTGGAGCTATACATAATATCCCCGTATCGTTAGCTCTTAAGATTGGGTCACTTTGGTGGAGATACAAATCTAATATAACAACGGGTACTGATGTACTTAGTAGTGTTTGGACAGATGTGACACCAAACACCATATATGGTTCAACTTTAGCAACCCAATATTCGTATACAACTGATTCTGGTTCGGTTGTGGATTATAAATCCGAACTTAATAATAGGATGATGGTTGGTGTTTACCCATCTTTAATAAATACCATTCACTATATTGTTTCAGGAACACAACCACCACTACCAGCACCAGGAGCAAATTTAACAACAGCGTTATTCGCTTCACAAACTAACATTAAAAAAAGCCAAATAACAATAAATGATAATGGTGTAGAAGTGCAGTTATTTACGGTTTTTGTTAATAGTGTAGACATACTAACACCAGCATTACAAGCAAAGAAAAATGGCACACCAATAACGGGTAATTACCATATACTATATCCATCATCAGGAGCTTTAGCTGGAACAGATATAATATCTAACGGACCATTAACAATGAGTGATGTGGGGATACATAATGGAGCTACAAGATTAATTTGGGGGTTATCTAACTACGGATATTTTAAAAATAAAACTTCTTACAAACCACCAACTAATTCATATATAAAAAAGATTGACACATCTAAGGAAGAACAGTTTGATTGGGAACTTAATGAAACAAACTACTCGACAATAAACGAACTAAGAGGAGTATTCAATAATGAACAACTAGAATTTTTTGAGACACTATTTTTAAAATTCTCAACACCAAACGGAAGTGTGGATTTAGGTGGGTCAATAAAAAATCTAGTTAAAGAATTTATAGTTGTTGAAAAAGAATGGTTAGAAAATAATCATGTTATTGGTCCAGGAAGTGAAGGTGTTCTTAGAGCTGGACAATTACAGAAATTTATATCTACAATCCATAAGTTTTTAGAAATAGATATGGTATATGTACACGAATCCACAACAGACTTAGAATTGGTAAAAGGTAACTCAACACTACTACAAAAAATAAAAGCGTTAATAAATAATGATTCATCATATAACTTTGGTGAATACTTGGACGATATAGATATTACAACAATAACAACAGCTTCAGCACAATATAAAACCATGTCCTTACATGTTGGTGATTATGATACTATTGATAGTAGTGAGTTAACAATATTAACCGGTGTAGGTGGAACAACAAACCCTATGTATAACTTCTTTCCTAGTATGAGCCCTAACGGTATAGCTTGTAGTGTAAGTAATATTGAGGGTTTGGCACCATTAATTCGTTTATATACTAGTTATTGTATTAAAAATACTGTTATAACATCTGAAAGTTATTTAAAAAACCATATAAAACCGTTAATAGACGAAATTGAAATGTCTGAATCTAACTACATTAACAATGTATTAGTTAATCTAACTACAGAAAGTGCTGATAAGGACGACCCACACTTAGAAACTGATATGAGTGATAGTAGGTCTAAAGTCGCTTCAGATGACTTAAAACTAGAACTATACAACCAATTCAAAGTTATAAATGATAGGTGGGTTTCAGGGTTAAGTCTAGAAAACGAAACACTATTCGATAGATTTTTATTTTTTGATAGAGCTAATAGGGATATTGGTGATAAAGCGTATATTAATATATGGGACATACTTCAAATAGACTCACCGTTTGAAAACAATTCCGTAGCTTCACTAAAACAAGGAATCTCAAGTTTCGTAAGTACAATATTAGCTAATAACTTTTTTAATTTTATACCACTACCAGCTTATATAAATTTCTATAATGTGGGTAATGATAACACACAAGTGCAAGGAAACACATTATTTGGAACACATAGAGATGTTGATTATGTGGAGTCTTCACCAGCTTTTCTATGTCAATATGTGGGTAAGACATCAGAACAAGTAAATGTAAAGACAACTAATAACGGTTTTAAAGATGATTCGTCAAATATAAATAACCCAGAAAAAAACATTCTT
>Ga0209337_1002569_pt1 | contig 13074 bp, 16 predicted proteins | sample LinPmetageLP53_FD_184044 | JGI IMG/M metagenome (GOLD analysis project Ga0209337, IMG submission 184044) | Marine viral communities from the Pacific Ocean - LP-53 (SPAdes) (version 2) | ecosystem: Environmental > Aquatic > Marine > Oceanic | place: Pacific Ocean | collected 2010-02-08
TTTCCATAACATCCTGATGCATTTAAAGGACCATAACAAGAGTTATTTATCATTCTAGTTCCAAAATTAGATTCTTGACTATAATATGAATTTAAGACATTTAATTGTTCTTCTGCATTATTCGTATCATCATCTACTATACCACGTAAATAGTGGGATCCTCCCCCATCTACTATAATTCCTTGGTCATTGTAGGGGGATTTAAGTCTATATTTTATTCTACTTCCTGGGGTAACATTAGTGATTGCAGGAAATAATTTTTCAAATCCATCTTTTTTCCAAATTTTCATTGGGGGACCATTAGGAGCTGATTTAGCAAGCTCACTTACTTCTTCAATATTAGGTTGATAAAATTCAGGGTCTAAAGGATTATTTGTACCATTTATTTCATGATTATAAAATTTATCATCTCTTGAAATTGTTATTGTTTTAGATGTTCCTGCTTCAATTTGGAAATCCTGAATTTGTCTTTTAAATATTGAAGTAGGATCTATATCTCTTTCTACTCTTACTTCACAATACCCATTTGTGTCAAGATACCAATATCCCCCTGTTTCTGGGTATCCTGAAAGATCATAATCAAATCCTGGTTGTCCGTATCTGAATTTATGGAATCTTTCAACTCCTTCACATGTAAGTTCTATTTTTATTTCACTATAAACATATTGGGGTTCTTTTCCTTTAAGAGGATTAATATTTAAATCATAACCATTATTTATATCCTCTCCATCAGGTATATTATTTAATTCTATATCTGTAAGATATCTAAAATTTGGGCTATTTTTTAATGATTTATAAGACTCATATTGATCATAAACTTCTTCTCCGTCTGCTTGTCTTAATAATCTAACCCAATACCCCCCTACATTACCTGCAGCGTTTCTTCCTATTTTTCTTTTCATTCCTTGTTGAATATACCATATATCAGAATTTGGTTCATCGGGAAATGTTGTTCCTTGCTGTACAAAAAAACCATTATCATAAATAGGATGCATAGGCTCAATTTGAGGGAGAGATACTTCTAAATAAGTATCATTTAATTCTAATAATTCTTCTTCTTTAGCTGTAATTGAGTATTCTAGATTTTTATTTACTTCAGGAAATACATAATCTGTACTTTGTTCTATTACAGAGATATGTGATTTTTTTCCTTTTTTAGAAATTTGATAAAATAAATCAGTATATATTCTTTTTATTTTTTCACTATCAAATTTTTCTTCCGATGTTGTAAGTTGATTAAAAGGTTCATTTATTTTTTCCTTTGCTACTTTATTACTAATTACTGTTTTTGATAGGGGGAAGTCTATATTAGAACCTGACATTATCTTATTACTTTAAAGAAATATTTATCGTCATAAATTATTGTTTCATCGTTATTAATATGTTTTAATAAAATACGATAATATCTTTCTGGTTGTAAACCTTGCATATATAATTTAAAATACATACCCTCACTGTCAGAACTTAATTTTGTAAATGTGTCATCAAAAGGTATTATTTCTCTTTCTGTATGTGCATCTCTTATACTGTAGTATGAAGATGTTGTTAAATATCCTACGTTTAGATAATTTGAGTTAATAGTGAATTCTCTTACTGGGTATTTATCTCTTATATGGATTCTGAATTTAACTATATCATTTTGATTATATGTAGATTGATTTTGATAAAGAGATATATTTAATGATCCACTTTTAGGTTTATTTATTTGGGAGGTATGAGTAATACTATCATCCCACATAAATGTTAATTTTGGTGGGTAAATTGTATGAGTATCTGATGAAAAATACTGAATTTCACCAAAACTACTAGAGGCATCTGTTTCAACACTATCTGATGTTTTTAATAAAAACCCATAATTAGATATTCCTTCTGGATATGTTTGTCCTACATTTAAACTTGCACTCCATTTATTTATTATTTCTTTTACATCTATATTTGTATCTAAATCTTCTCCTTTTAAAAATTGTTGAGTACCATAAAAATTACTTCCTGTATACCAAGTTCCTCCTCCTGGTGTAAGAGGGGCATTAATACCAGAAGAACTAAATATAGATCCTGTTCCTCCATTACTTCCAAAATTATCTGTAATATCAGTTACTCCTGGCCATTCTGTTGCTGTTGTTGAATTATCTCTATATGTCCAAGATGTACCATTAGATCCTGTTGGTAAATTTAAATATTTACCTGTTCCTTCATCCCATGATTGAGATATTGCGTAAGCATTTATAACATGTGTTGATACTATATTTTTTGCTTCTGCTATAGATAATTGTAATTTAACTGATGAAGATAATGATGAAATGAAATTAGTATCCCCTATTAAAGATATTGCATTTGTTATATCATCGTTTTTAAATTTGATTAAAATTCTTGAAGGATAATTATACTGATCATCTGTTCCCGATTCTTTTACCAATTCAAGGAGTTCATCTTGTCCTGCATTCATTGTTTTTCTGTCAGGGTGACTGTATATTGTTGTGTCTAATTCAGGGAAAATAAAATAATATGCCATTTTAATATATTGTTACACGTCCGTTAATATCTGAGTTAGGTTGTTTTAATTCAAAAATACTAGGATCCATTGAAGGGTAAATTACTCCATCTCTTGTTGCTTTAGTAAAACCATATTTGTATTGTGAATAACCTTTATCTATTCCACTTACGTTATTAAATGTAAGACTTTCTATTGTTTGTACTCCGTCTATTCCTCCTATTAAATTTTGAACTTCAGAAATAGATATTGGTTGGTTTATCTGCCATTTATCTATCCTAAAATAGGATTGTAATTCAGATATACAGTTTAATAATACTTCTTGATTATTATAATTTTTAAATGTTGTTATTTCGAATTCTAATTGGAAATTAATTATAAATGCGTTTTTAATATTAATGGCATCCGTTAACATTCTATATTGTTCTAAATAAGTTGCTAAATTATTCTTAGTAGCATTATTTAATGTTGTTAATTTTTTATCTGCATCATACCCTAAAGTATATAGATTTAAAGCTAATGGATTAGGAATACGATTAGGTTCAGTTGTTAGTGGGGATGTTTGATCATCTTGCATAATATATGCTTTAACTACTCTACCAAATTGTGCTGGCATAGATAAAGTTCTAATTAAATAATCATCTTTTGTAACTGTTCTTTGTTGAGCAGAAAAATGAGCCATTGTGTTCATTCTTACTTCTTCTACTGTTTCTCCTCCTCCTCCTCCGCTTGCCGCCTCTTGATTTGTACATGTTAAAGAGGATTTTGAAAAATTTATCATAGAAATATTTGCATTGGCCTTATTAGTAATGTTAAGAGTTCCAGGTTGTGTTATTGTGTTACTATTAACATTTGAGCTTAATCCTCCTCCTGTTAGATACTTTACTGTTAATATTGTGTTTGATGGTGATTCTCCATACGCTCGAGTATATAGGAAATTTGAAGGGTCATAAGCTACGTCTAATTTTGATCTTCCATCTTTAATTCCTAAACCAATATTATCGGGGTTTGGAATAATTTGTTCGTCTGATTTGCCACTTGTACCCGCTCCAAACTGAATATCTATACTATTGTCTGATTTTACTCTACTTGTAAATCTTTTAGAGGTTCTTTTAGTTTTTAAAAGATAGGGAGTTTGATTATTATATTGTTGTAAGATAGGATCATTAGTTCCTAAGTTTTGTACTTCTTCAAATACAGTATCTTGAGCTATATAAGGCACTTCTGTCCATTTGTTATTGTCAGAATCTGTTATAGATTCTATGGAAATAATATCAGAATCAAATAAGTTTAATGTCATGAAACTTTCTGCTGATCCTATTGGGAATTCTTGAGTTTTTGTTTCTCCTGAAACCGCAGGGACTGTTTTTTTAAGTAAATAATATTCTGGGTTATTTAAAGAATCATATTGATATATACTTATGGATGTTGGTTCGAAACTAGATGAATAGCTAAATCTTACATCTTTAGTTGTATAAAAAGACATTCCTATTAAATTAGAAAAAGTAGAATTTTGTTGTATATCTAAAGCATAATCATAATCTGGTTCATAATTGTCACTTGCTTTTGAAGGAATTAATTGAGATATCTCCAAATCTACACTTGCTGCTGCTGTTATTTTTGGTTTATATCCCATAGAGTAAGCTAAATTATATATATTTTCTTTATCCTGTGATAATGATAAAAATGATTCTCTTAATTGTGTGTCTGTGTAAAAAGATAATACATCACCTACATAAGCTGCCATTTCTAAGAACATCATTCCAGGGTTACCTTCACTAAAATCATTAAAATTATTAGGAAAATATGTTTGGGTAAATTCTATTAATTGGTTTTTAAAACTATTATAATCTTTACTTAGATATTTTACATTTTTATCTTGATTTTTATTTGATACTTTTGAATAAGCCATTAGTTAAAATTTAATTGTACTGCTTGTGGAGTATTATCTAAATTATATATATAAGTTAGACTTATGGATAGTATATGTTTATCCTCAGCTAATGTTGTAAATACATTTTGTAATGTTATTCCAAATATATAAGTGTTTATTTGTTCTTTTATTGTTAGTTTTAAATCTGGTAGAGTTATATCTTGTTCAAATATTAGGTTTTTTAATCCTATTCCAAATTCAGGCATATTAATTCTTTCACCAGGATAAGTTAATAAAAGATTTAATAAATTAGCTTTAATTTGTTCTTTAACAGTTTGAGTTCCTGAGAACATATTTGTTTCATCTAAAGGGAAAGCTACCCCTATCTTAACATTTTTATTAAGATCTAATGGGTGTATACTTCTTGATGGCCGAGTTAGGGGCATTTATTAATTTCCTTTTTTATTATTAATTGCTTTCATTAGATCACTATAATCTCTTGTTACTGCTTCTGCTACTTGTGTAGGCATGTTTGCTGTTTCCATTACACTAGGGGCCATAGCCGTTTGTGTATTAGTATCTCCTTGTGCTGTTTCGTTTAATAAATCATTTAATGCCCCATTAGAAGTATAATTTTGTTTTGGGTGTTGTTTTATAGGTTCATTACCCATAATTTGGTCTCTTAAAGATGATTTTATAGTATTTGGAATTTCAGTGTGTTTTTCTTCTTGTTCTACTATTGTTGGTTTTAATTCATTACGTAAATCTTCTCTTAGAGATTTAAGTTCTCTACCTAAAGCATAATCTATTTCTTCTCTTACTACTTTTCTAATTAGGTTTTCAAAAGTTTTTGATTTCATGTTTATTTGTGTTTGTTAATAAATATAAATTTTATTTGTTTCTTATATGTCTATTACTTCAATTTTAGTATTTTTAATTCTTTGGAATTCTACTCCAAGAGTATATACTCTTTTTATTGCTTTATTATCTCCTCTAGCTATTAAATCTTCTAATATATTACCATAAAGCTCTTCAATTTGAGCTATTATATCTTCTAAGGTAACTGGAAGAGGAACAAGAGGGGGTTCTTGTATTGGAGGATCTGTTGGGAATGTTAATTGATTACATTTATCTAAAAAGTCCATTTCCATGTATATTATAAAGGCCTTCAATTTATCAATTTGATCTATTATTTCTTGGATTTTGTCTTTGATTATAGTAATTTTGTCAAATATTACATCTGCCATAGCTATATATCTATCTAATAATTTTGGTAAAGACGTAAATAAATTTGTATATTCGGATATTTTTGCTTTTGCCATATTTACATTATTATTTGTAGTAGCAATTACTACACCACTAGCTGCAGGACCGGATGATGCAGATAATATAGCTGGGGCCGCCATTACGATATAATTTAATAATTTTGTTATTTTTTCTAATGGTTCTGTTATTTTTTTTATTCCTTCTATAGGGTTAGGAGGGACATCAGGTCCAGGGGGTATTTCTATTTTACTTGAAATTCCTCCTATTTTTTCTTCTAAACCATTTAATATAATTAATCCTTCTTTAGCTACATCCCCTATTTCATCTAATAGAGATTGTATTTGTAAAACTTTTTCTATAAATTTATTTTGACCCTTTAAACTACAAGAATCATGATTTATATCTGCGGATAACATTCTTATAATTTGGTCAGGAGATAGAAGTTCTTCTTTAAGTTCTGTTACTTTTTTCTTCCCCTCTTCTATAACTTTTCGTTTAACATCCGTTATTACTCTACGTATGCTAGTTGTTATATTATTTCTTATTGCTTGTGAAGACATTTTATACTAATTTTGTGTTTTGACTCATTATATCATCTATATTATTTCTTACATCTTGAATTTCCTCTCTTAAACAATTTACAATTAGTGCATTAGCGGGATTCATTCCCGTAGGGGTTGTGGGTTGTGTTGTTATATGAGATATATTATATGCCATATCCACTGTCATATTATCTAGTACATCTAATATTTGGGTTAATAAATCTTTTAATTCATGTCCTAAAACTGCAGGTGATGTTGGTAATTCTCCTGTTCTTAGGTTTTCTAACCCTAAATATATATTAGGAGCATTTACTATGAATTTAGTATCTTCTGAATTATCAGTATCAAAATGGAAATTTCCTTTAGTTGAAAATCCTATAGCTTTTTCTGAATATAAAAGTATAGAGTCTTCTTTAGCATTAAAAATTAATCTATCCGAATTTATTAATACTTGATTTCCTTGATATGTGTTTGGTGCTTCAGGTATAAATTTCATATTATTTTTCTTCTAGTAGTTTTTGATTTGCAAATGCAATTCTATGAGTAAAATTATTTAAGAAAAATGTATTTTCATCTTTATAGGTATTATGGATTTTAGGGTTTGATGATGATATAGAGTTTATTTTTTCATTATTTCCCTCTATATAAGAAATATGAACCCAAGAAAAAGAAGGTGAATACATAGAATAATCACCTCTTTCAGGATATTCCCATATTAATTGATGATATTCAGGTATATTTAGTTTACACCAATTAAATAAGGTTGATGATGGAGTACCATCTGTAAGGATTATATCTGCTGCGTATCCATATATGTGTTGGCTATTTTCTACTCCTCCTAATTTTTTATTTGTTTCTTTATTTCTGTAAACGGATGTTATTGCTAAATTATTTTCATACTTTATAGATATAGGATTTATACAATATTTAAATAGTTTATGTAAATTAAGAATTATAGCGTCTTTATATAATTCTGGGTTATTAGAAGTATAATCCGATCCTGGATTATTATTTATTTCATTTTTATGTGCTATAGGAGAATAAATACATTGGTCAAATTGGAAATATCTTTGTGGTGTTGGTTGTTCTGTTTGTGCCATAATTATGGAATTTCTGTTCTTATTTTATTATATATCTTCCAAATTACCCATCATCATATTCATTTCTTCAGTGTTAGGGTAGTTACTCTCTTCATAAAATATTCTTGGTAATGTATCTTTCCAATGAATTGCTTGGTTTTCTGTTTTAGCTATATCATAATAAGCATAATATGTGTTATTTACTCCTTTTAAATTTATAAAATCTTGAATTCCTTTAGGGGGGATCCTAAAAGGGGATTTAAGTATAATATCTTCTTCAGTAGTATTAAGTAGAGGTTTATCCGATATATTTAATTCTCTTTTACCCATTATAACATATGTTTGTAAGATAAAGGATGTTCTTTTGGATACGTTCCTGCCTTTTGGAAATTAGTTATTTGTTGGTTTGAACATAAATAGATACTTGAATTATCCTCATTTACATCTTCTAATATATGTTCAAAGGTAGGTTTTGAAATATCATTTGTTTGACCATTTCTTATAATAGTAATAGGATTTCCTGCTTCACCTTCATTACTCCAATTGTTGGGGTGATGAGAACCTCCTTTATTAGGATCTATGTTTATAGTAGATCCAAATCTTATTGAATTACCATATCTTCCTTCTAACATTACATCACCTAAATAAGGTAATAAAGGTCTTATTTCTTTTTCTTTAAAATAATCTAAACTTGTTTCTGACATCACTTCTAATTCTTTCCCTGAAAATCCAGTAGGTAAAGCGTTATGGTTTGGGCTTCTATTAATATTAATAGGGGGGAAATAATAATTTTGTATATCCCTATGGTTTTTAGGACCTATTAATATATGTACTATTTCATTAACTGTAGGGTATTGTTTTATACTAGAAAAAAGAGGTTTGGCTATAGGAAGTATACTTGTAGAGATGGGTTTTGACTCATGTATCTCATTAAATCTAATACTGCCAATAATATCAGCTGATCCTGACATTATTACTTCTTGGACTCTTACTGCTGCGATTTCAGTTAACATCTGGTGATTTTATTTGTTTTGGTTTTTCTACTGTTTTGGAGATTTCCTCCGCAACTTCCATTAATTGATCCATTTCTTCTTGGGATAATGTTCCTCCATCTCCATTATTAGATGTGTTTGTGGATAAACGTTGTACAATAGCTGCCATCTTAATTAGTTGATCGTCATTTTTAACACTAATTTCCATGTATTCTTTAATTAAAGGAACTACAACTGTAGCATCCCCCAAAGATTGAACTAAGGGGCGTAATTCAGATATTAAAGATGCAAGTTGTTTAGCCTTTTTCTTTTGATTACCGTGAATTTCTTTTAATAAATCTGAGAAAGATTTATCGTCAAATAATATTTGATTTAATGAATCCATATTGTTTTGTTATAAATATGGAGTTTTTAACTTCTTACATATCCTTTTTCAATATATTCAGAATATAGTTTTTTATATAAAACTTTTAATTTTTTAGTAACTTTTGTTATTACAGGGGTATCTACTTCTGTCATTTCACGGATGTAAATATAAAGTGCTTTTTTATTAAATATTTCTAAATTTTCTCTACGTTTAAAAAGTACATTTATAGCATCACAAACTTTTCTATCTTTTTCTTTCTTAAACATAGTAAACATATGTTTATCTATATATTCTGTTAAGTAATCTATAAATGTTTTTATTTCTTCTTTACGTTCGTCCCTCCCTAATTGATATAAAACTCCCTCATCTTCATCTGCTTTTATAACGTCTACTTTTTGTTTTTTCTTTTTATAATTGTTATTATTATAAAGAATAAGATAATTTTTACCTACAATTGAAAAATAACTAAATGCTTTTGTACCTCTTTCTGGTTTAAAATAATCTAATTTTTCTAAAAGAAAACAAATTACTTCGTGTTTTAAATCTTCTAAATTATCTACCTCTGTATAGTAGAATTTAAATGTATGTATAAGATTTTCGGCTAATTTATAAAAGGGATAATGTATTCTTGTAGCAAATATATTATCTCTTTCGTCTTGATTAGAAGTATTTAGATATTCAGCTATAGCTAGATCTGTGTCTGGTGTAAAATATTGTTTTTTAGTTCTTTTTCTTCCTCTTTTTTTAGGTAAAGGTCCTACTTTATATGTACTTCCTATAGCGGGAGTATTATCAAAAGAAGATTCAGGGGGTGGTTTGGGGGCCCATTGGGTTTTATTCATCATTTATTTAAGTGTAAATTCGTTTAAAGCTTCTTGAATTTTTATAATTTCCTTAAATATCCATCCTATTTCATCATCTGATTGAAATATACCTTTATCATCTACTTTTTTTAATCTTATATTACAAGCATTAATTGCTTCACTTTGTTTTGAAATGAAATCTTCATAATTATTTAAAATATCATCTAATTTTTCGTTTTTCTTTATTAAATTTAATATTAAAAACAAAGAAGCTACTACTACTACTGTTAATATTATACTAAGTGTTATCATAATTAATCTTTAAAAAATGAATCTATAACATCCATTGTTGCCTTTTTTAGATTCGGGTTATTTTGTGTATTTACTTTTTTAGCTGCTCTAAGTGTTTTATCACCTTTAGTAGCATTAGCTGGTTTAGAAGTAGATTTTGAATTAACTGCATTATCCCATAATTCAAATTCAATTTGAGCAGCCATATGATCTGCTTGATGCATTAATAATGGTAGGTGGGTTCTTAATCTAGTTTCTTTTTGACCAGACATAAAGTAAAACTTATTTGACTCATCATATAAACCATCATGAATTTTAATTGTAATAAACTCGTTTTGAGTTACTTTACAACCAATTTCCTGTAAGATAAATAGTGAACGTTCAGGTATTTTCATTGCTGGAATGTCCGTATTGAACTTATAAAGTTGTCCTAATTTTTCAATATGCCATTGAGAATCGTTTGGAGTGTAGTACTCGCCTTCTTGTTGGCCCATCTTGCCTAAATCATGGAATAATGCGGCGAAATGCATTTCTTCAACAGTATATGTGGAAACGTCACCCCCCATTGCTATCCACGTTTTATATAACGAATTAGCGCAGTCAAACACACGCAAAACATGGTCAGTGTAACCACCTGCAAATGCTGAATGATGCCAATTTTTACTTGAAGCAGGCATCATCATCATTCTTTCTTTATACTTCTCTAAAAATGGTAATAATATGTCTGTTCTTTCTTTTGAGAATGATTTTGTAATCTCACTTACATAACGATTCCAATTTGATTGGATTTTTTCTGCTGATAACATATTATAATGTTCCTGTTTGTATTGTACCTCTAGATCCTAATGGATTTGTTGCTGAGATTGTAATCATATTTTGTAATTCTTCAAAACGTTCTTTTAAGGGACCTTCTTCCATAAATTTAACTGCTTCTGCATTTTTGTTTTTTGAAATTAATCCTCTTAATTGTGCTAAAGCTTGATCTAATCTTTCTAAAGCTTCTTGTGTTTGTCTTGCGTATTTCATAATTTATTTTTTAATTCAATTTTATATAAAAAATTATTCTGGGGAATCCAAATATTTTTCATATTGTTTATTACACCAAATCATATTTTCTCTTATCATTTTTTTACGATCTGAAGGTATATTAAGGAAGTCTGTTGTTTCAATTAAATAACCAATTGCTATTATACGGGTTAACTCAAGTTGTGTTCCTTTTTCTTGTATAAGTTTTTTAAGTAATTCAACACTTTTAAGATATTCGTCTTTCTTTACTTCTGCTAGTGATTGTTGTTTTTGTAATTCATGTTCTTGGTCATTATTATCAAAAAACGACATTATATTAGTACCAGAACGGTGTATCGATTTTAATTCATCGGCGTCTTCCATCCGCTTCAGTGTCTTGTCTATATTATGTGGATTATATTGTGTCATTGTGTCGGTCCGCTATTCACCTTAAAACCCCTACAGTTGTAGGATAATATTAATTTTTGTGGTAACCAAATTTTTTAAACAATTCCTATTGATTTTCCATAATCACCTCTAAAAGTTTTACTTACGTCTTCAGTTCGTTCTATTTCTCCATCTTTTATAATATCTAATTTACCTTTAATAGTAATATTTGCAGACGTTATAGTATCAATTATAGTTATGGGTTCATCTTTAGTTAAATCTGTATTAGAACCCCCTGGGTATTTTTCATTTTTAGTTAATATCCCTTTATTTCCTCCTACTAATTTAAAAAATGTAGGATTAGCTGAAGGGATTCCTGGTATAGATTGTCCATAAGCGAATAAACCAGCTACAGATGCATCTGGATGTCTTAATATAAATTCTAATAACTTATAAGCACCATATGTACCTTGTAATTTTGCTCTATCTTCAGAATATTTACCATCCCACCCATCTCCTTGTTTTATAACCTCATTAGGGGCTCCAGTTCCCCCATCTTCTATTAATTTTGAAACTGATTCTCTTAATTTATAAATTTCAATTTTATATTTTTCTTTATCCCATTCTAATTCTTCTTTACTTAAATCGTATTCTATTTTTTTTCCAAATTTAATTAAATATGATTTAGCTCTACCAGGTTGATATTTTTCTTCTTTTAATGAAATAGAAACTAAAGGTTTATCTGTATCGCCCCAATTATTTACAAATAAATCATTCCAAGGAGCAATAGAATCTGTTTCTGTAGGTAATATTGGTTCAGAATTTACTAAATAAATATCTCCAGGATTCCATTTATCTTTTTCTAAAACTGTTATTTTTGAACATACAGATCTAATTTTATTAAATATATCTCCTCTATTAAATCTAGGATTAGAGTAAGATTTTAAAATTTCTTCTGCTATAGAATATGGATTATTAAATATAGCTTCTGATTTTCTTTTAGACTTAGTAGGGAATTCTTTATATGTTTCCATTATACTAAATAATGTTTCCATATACCCTTGTACATTTTCTTCTATATCAACAAATTTATTAGAAGAAGATTCAATAATATTCATATTATTGTTAAAACTATCTGGGTTAAAAGGTTTTAATCCACCACCACTTGATATAATATTACACATTAATATAACTAATGATTCTTTAACATCAGTTCTTACTTTAAGACTTTCTATATTTGTACTTACTTTTTCAGCTCCTCCAAATTCTGTTGTTTTTTCAAACTTACCTAAACTAAGTATATTACCATTAGTATCAGTAAATCTTATCCTTTGTCCTTCAAAATTTCCACTTCTTAATATATTAATAGCACTTGCAGATGCATCTGGATCTATAATAGTTGTACCTCCATCTTTTAAAATAAATTCTTCGTTATTTTCAATTTTATTTAAAAATATTTCAATATTATTTCTTTTAAGTAATTGAGTAGGACTAAGAGTAGCTTCTTCTAAATCATTAATAATTTTATTAGCTGGTAAATCTAAGTTTTCAAGCAATGATTTTAATATAGAAACGTCAGAAGGGCTATCCAATGATGGATATCCCTTTTCTGACCTGTAAGACCATTCTAATAATAACTCATCAAGAGTCATGAGTTTTAACCTTTAAGGATGTTGGCTAACTTTTGGAATCTTTCTTTTAATTCCTTTTTATCTTCTTTATCATCATCATCTTTATCATCCTTCTTATCATCCTTCTTATCATCTTTCTTATCATCATCCTTCTTAGCTTTAGGTGGTGATGGTGGTTTTGGAGATGTAGAAGCTTCTGCTGAATTATCATCAAAATCCATATCCATATCCATATCCATATCTTTTCCTCCTGGGTTTGGTCCTGATGGTGCTCCTGCATCTCCTCCTTCGAAATAAGATTTTAACATATCATAGATTTGACGTAAGGTTTCTTCTGAATCCCCACT
>Ga0209337_1002570_pt1 | contig 13071 bp, 16 predicted proteins | sample LinPmetageLP53_FD_184044 | JGI IMG/M metagenome (GOLD analysis project Ga0209337, IMG submission 184044) | Marine viral communities from the Pacific Ocean - LP-53 (SPAdes) (version 2) | ecosystem: Environmental > Aquatic > Marine > Oceanic | place: Pacific Ocean | collected 2010-02-08
TTAGATCCTTTGCTTAAAGCTTCTGATAACATATCTTTTTCATCATTTGTTAAATAAATTATTTCATCAAGATTGCCCCACTCTTGTACCTGGGTAGCTTCTTTTACTCTTTGAGAAACTGATTCAGATAAATTTGTAAAATCAATTGGTTTTACACTAATAACACCAGATTTTATAGCATATGCCATAGGATCATCGTCTAACTCTTTTATTTTATTTTCTTGCAATTTTTCTGCAAAAATTAATCCTTCTAATGCTGTTGTAACATTTTCATAATCATAGGGTTCGGATCTTTCATCTATGCTTTTATTTAAAGACATTACATAGCCAACCATTTGATCTTTATTCATACCAGCCATTTTGGTTTTCACTTCAAAAATATAGTTTAATTTATCTAGATCTTTAAGTATTTCAGCAGATTTTTCATTAATTTCTTCATAATCGTAAATACTAATTAAATCAGTAAACTCTTTAATATCTTTATAAGAAGGAAAATCTGTTTGTTTTAACGTTCCTGTTTCTTTTAAAATGGTTCCAGCTATTTCAAGTTTTTCTGAAATAGAATCTAAACTCATCATTAAACTATCGATTTCTTTTTGATCAGCTTCTTTTGCTTTTGTTTTTATTTGTTCAAATATTGTTTTGGCAAATTTATAAGCTTCAATTTCAAAAGTTGTATCTTTTATTCCTTTTTCGCCATATCCAAGTATTCCTTGCTGTAATTTATTTATTTGGATTTGAGCTGTTTCTGGATTTTGTTTTTTTAACCCATCAGCAAGGTTCATTAAAAAATTTAAATTATTTAAATCTTGGCTTACCATGTTTCCAAACGGATTTTTGTCTGCTTCATTTTGCAATAACAAAATTGTTGCGGCACTTGGCGTACCCCCATTTTCTAATATTTTACGTTGCTCAACAATATCTTTTTTTAAATTGGTTAAAGAACCTTTTTGCAAACTAATATTATTATTATAATCAGTTCTAAGTTTATTCATAAAAATATCTGTTTCAACTAAAGTATGACCAGGCAAAGGCTTTGTTGCAGATGATTCTATAATGTCTCGTTGATCAGAAAGTGTCATTTGACTAAATGTAAATAATGTATTGTTTTGAACGGCAGTTTTATATGTATCTGCTGCCCATTTATTTACATCTATTTCAGATATCTGAAGCTCTAATAAAACTTGTTTTTCTTTTTCAATTGTATTTTTAATACTTTCTGGGTTCATTCCTGGTAGTATTGAATCATTAATAATATTTTGCTGCGCATCACCCATTTTTATAATATTTTTTTCTTGAAGTTCTTTAGCGTATTTTGCTGATTGCCATATGTTGTATTTATTTATTGCTAAATCAGTTCTGCCAGTTAATTTTTGCTGAAGAACAGAACCAGCCACAGGATCAAACACATTTAGACTTTCGCTAAACCCGTCATTTATATCTGCTAATGCTTGATTAATAACTGACGCTGGCGTGTTGTTTAATTCTCCAGCAGCCAAAACATTGTTTATTTGCACTTGAGCATCTGTTTCTATTTCAGCAATAGCTAATCGAGCGCCTAGCTCATAGGCAGCTTTTTCAGATATTGTTTTAGCACCGCCCTGGGCTTCTAACTTTTCTAATGTAAGCGCTCCACCTTCTTTGCGCACTCTTTCTTGGCCCAGTAATGTTTCTTTTTCTATTGTTTTTTTAAATAAAAAGTTAGACATTCGCCCAACAGATTCAGAAATTGTACTTCCTAATCTTGCACTTTCTCTAGCGTCAGCAAAATCTATAGATCGAGGTTGACGAGCTTGTATTCCTAAACGTTGATATTTTGGTAGTAAAGCCATTGTAACCTCAAATAATTATTTTTCCAATTGACTGCGCTCTAAATCCATAATCAAGTGCTGTTTCTGCTGCACCAAGATAAGAAGTTGTTCTAGCAGTTTGCCCAGCGCCTTTATAAATTGCAGCTTGATGCGTTGCTTGACCCAATGCTAAAATTGCATTTCCTTCTGATAAATTAAATTCTCGAATACCTTCGCCCATTGCAGCGCTTTGCATTGTTTTTGCAGAACCAGACCTGGGATCAACACCACCAAAAGCAGCATTATTTATAATTGTTGCTAATGTTTCATTTAACCTGGCTAGTGCTGATACTCCTTGCTGCTTATAAGCAATAGCTTCAGACCTACCTCTTAATTTTTCTTGAGAAGCTTTTTCATTATATTCTCTCTGCCTAGCGCTACCTTCTGCTATTTTTCCAGCTATTCCTATTCCAGCTAATGCTAATTGCATATCAATTCCCCACGCTCATTTTGTATTCTAATCCTAATACATTCATTTTTAATGGAGCGCTTTGCGTTAATGTTATTTGCCCAGATTTAGTGTATCCAAGTAAAGCATGCGCTGTTTTTGTTCCTGTAAATTCAAGTATTGGTGTATCTGTTGCTTGACCAAAATTTCTAAAAGCTATTGATTGATTATTAATTTTTAAGTTTTGAGTATTGTGTACTAAAGCGTCAACTTGCAAAATTCTTTTTTGTACGCCTTGCGTTGACCCAGAAGATAACGTTGGTTCAGCTGGCATTGTTTTTGCTGTAACTGTGAAATCATACCCTATTTCCCAAGACGCTGTTGCTGGAGAAGGAAAAGTAACAACTGAAGTATTTGGCAAAACTTGAGTTGGATCAACAAGTCCATCCCTTACAGTACTAACTGTAGCACCAACTCGCACCCACAATCCAGCACTTACTGTTGAAACTGGAAAACTTGTACCTTTTCTTGATGAATCAAGCAAATATGTAGAATCAAATTTTTCTAAGTTATAGCTCGTTGACAAACTTCCAACAGTTCTTTTTACAATAACATATACATCCGAAACATCTACGCCCACAGCCTCAAATGTTCCCAAAGTTGTAAATCGAGAAGGCGCTATAACATTTTGGCCAATTAAAATAGAATACACTGCTAATGAACCATCTTCCCCATTTACAATAAAAATTTTATCTGCTTCATCTGTTGATGTTGCTCGAACAGACGCAATATCTGTTGGTGTTTTTAGTAAGTGTGAACTTAATACAGACAATGATTGTACCTGGTATTGTGCTGTAGAATCTGTGTATTGAAATGCGTTTAGGGTTTTGCCTTGTCTTTGTATAAATACTGAAGCACCATTTAAATCTTCAATAGGTAAACCTGGTTTTGAGCCAAGTTGTGTTTGTGGTCTTACTAGAAAATTAGCTGGCGTAATAGCAGCGTTTTCGCTTTGTTGAATAATAAACTCACCACCTGTTGTGAATATTCTTAAATTTGATGCTGATACAACATTAACAATTGCGTTTAATTGTGCAGCATTAATAGTTGCTTCTACTGATTCATTATCTAAACCAGTTCCAGGTTCAAAATTAAAATAATCTATAGTTCGAGAACCCCATAAAGTATTTGATCTTGTTTTAGAGCCACCAAAATACAATCTTCCTTCGTGAAAACATGACGACCTGGGCCACCCTCTTGTGTTTGACCAGGTATCTTCATACCCATGTTCACTTTCCCAACCACCAGCTACTACAGGAGTAAGGTCAAAAAATGGTGTTTCTACAACTGCTTTCATTACTGTTGCCGATACATATTCTACATATCTAGCTCTACCAAATGTTGTTAATACACTAGCATATTCTCCAACTGCTGCTGGTGCAAACGCTTCAATTTTATAATGAGTTGTATTGTCTGGCGCTGTAGTCCAATTAGTAAAAACTGTTAATACTTTTGTAGAAGCAACAAAACTTTCTACATGCCTTGTTTGCCCTGATCCAGTGCCAGATGTTAAAGTAATAAACATTCCATTTGGGTAATTATCAGCATAAGAACTAGAGCTTTTTACAGTTATCGTACTTGCAGATCCAGCTTGTGCCTGACCTGTTTCAGTAGAGACTGAAGAAGCTGTAATTGTAATATTACCTTCTGTTGCTGATGGCGCAATTGAAAAATTAGGATTATGTGTATCAAAATTAAAAGCGTATTTGGGAATATTAGTAAAAGGTACATTTTCATAAGTCCAACTCGTATCGCTATTTCTAATTAATCTTTTTGTTTCTAAATCTTCATGGCATAAAATTAAAGTTTCTACTGCTTGCGTGTAATTTATTTCATCTAACATAGCTGGTGTTATACCAGCACAAGTTATAAAACTAGCTCCATTAACAGTTAATGCAACGCCATCTTTAAAAACATATATTCTTCCAGTGGTACTATGTGCAGTTAAAACTAAAATATAACTATCTGATACACTGAACTCAAAAGATATTAATTTAAATTTATTATAATTAGCTGGAGTTGGAAAACCACCAATCTTCACCAATCCATCTCTGCGTGTTATTCCACCTTGCGGTTGAACTAATATGTTTGTTGCTTCTTCTAATGCATTACCATATTGCTCGATATCTGTTCTGGATCTTATTAAAGGATCAATTTCCCCAACAGAAAAGTTTGTTTGAAATTGTGTAATCCTCATGTTAGTTTCTCACAGCGATTAAACTATAATCTTGTACTACCTTATTTATTTGCCCTCTAGAATCAATGTTAGCTGCTTCTCTAAACAAACCACCTCTGCCACTTTCACCAGGCGTTCCCACTGCCATTGTTCTAAAATAATCAGCTTTTTGTGTTTGATCTGTTACAGGTATAGCTAACTCACCAGCCAACGCAGTTCTTAACATTCTAACAAAATATACTGGTAAATCTGATTCTGCTATTGTTGTTTGGTAATCAATATATACTGTTTCTAAATTAGTATAAACCTGGTCATCATATAATTCCCAACCATAGTTTAATGAATTTGCTGAAGCAGATCCGCTAGAGAATAATGCAATTACACCTGTTAAAATACTACCTGGTAATTGATAAGCATATTTCCATTCATTTAATGGAGCTGTTGCTAACCTGGCTAATTTTACTTTTTTTAATGACCAAGACCAGGGGTATCTACTTATTAAAGTATCTCTTAGATCTGGATATAATCTGGAGCATGCAGACGCTAAATCTGTACCCTCGCTGAAACTACTTATTGTGGTAGATCCTAAAAGAATTAAAGCATCAGAACAAATTGAAATATCTGTATCACCAGTTGCCATTACTTACTCCTTTAATGTTTGGGGGGCCAACAATCCAGCCCCCCAATATCTTATGTTACGCCAATCGCTGTACCAGCAGAAACATCAACTGTTCCACCAGAATTTGATATGACTACAGACCATGTAGCAGTAGGTGTATTTGAATCAAAATGATAAATTACGTCTCCCACTGACAAAGAGTCTGACAAACTATTAAAGTAGTTTGCGCCAGTTACAGCCGCTTTTGCGTCAGCGCTTGTGTAACTGTATATTGCTGGAGCGCTACCACGCTTAGATGCTGCGATAGTTGCCCAACCTGTTGCTGAAAATGCCATAAATATTTCTCCTTATTCTGTACAATGAATTTTAACGATGCCTTCACCGTCAATTGCATGTGAACCAGCAGAAAACATTGAAGACACTAAGAATGAAGTTTTTTCTGGAATGTAATTAACTTCAGTTCTTTGAGCCATTGAGTCTGCATAACCCATTGCATCAGTATGCCAAGCAAAGCATGTTCTGGTGCTAGGTTTTGGAATACCGCCTTCGTCGCGATCTCCCATTGTAAGAATCTTAAAGCCCATAAAAGAATCAATTTCTCCACGGACAAGAGCCTTAACTGTTGCAAAATCTGAGCTAGTCGCTTCTGTTTCACCCAATAATGAATCAAGCTGAGAAGCATGCATTAACAAATGCCGCCCTTCACTTGGTACATTTTTTTGGTTTAGGTGTTTTGCAGTTGCTCTTAACTTCTCAACATTCATGTTAGTACCAGCACCGCCTATTGTTGTTGCGACAGTGCTTGTTCCTGTAGCAGCATTAAGTGCGTCAATACTAAGTTGATCCATGCGTCTTGCAATTGACTTAGAAACAACTTGAACCAACTCACGTCGTTCATCAAAATTGATGTGTGATTGGTGAAAGATGTCTGAATATTCAGCTGCGATATAATCTGACATGGTTAGTGTGACATGAGAATATGTCACGTTTAATGGTGTAACATCCGTTTGAGGAACGCGAACTGTTGCGACCCCTTTTCCGATCTTAGGGAATTTTACGGTATTACCAGCTACACCTGAGCGAGTTCGCATAGTTCCACGAAGAATACTCTCCGCTTGATATGCTTGTTTAACTTCTGAATCAAAAAGAGTTACAAAAGCATTAGTGACGTTCTGCGCCATAGCAGATACCTCCATTTTAGGTTTCGATTATGACACGATCCGTTGTCCGTAATAGGGCGGTTCGCTAACGTATTTTGGCTGCGCTAACCAACAGAATTACTGTATAGACGGGCCAAACGGTTAACCGTCCATTTACAACTAGCAAAGTTTTTTTATTAAATCAAGAGTTATGAAGCTTGAGACATCCATTGTCTTTCAAATTTTTGTCTGAAATTCTGATCGGTGTTCCATCTTGGGTCGGCAATAGCCGTATCTAAATCTTCTTTTGATAGCTCTTGAGCTTGCACTACTGGTGTAATTGGTATGCTTTCATTTGTTATTGACTGATGTAATTTTACAAAAGCATTAATAGAATCAGCAGATGTTAGGGTAGCAGCAATTGCTTCTCTTTCTGTTGTTGTTAAAGGAGCTTTTTGCAAAATTCTTTCAGCCATTTGAATTTTTTCTGGCCCTCTTTCACCAAGCTTTGCCATTTCTTGTGCTTTATTATAAGACGTTGCTTCCTCTTCTTGTTTGCTTATTTCAAACACTTTAGTTGCTAAATCTTCAAAAGCAGCCTGACTAACGCCATTTTCTTTGGCCCATGCTGTATAAATATTTAAAGAAGCGTCTTCACCATCTAATCCCTGGTCAACTAAAGTTGATACATCATAACTTTCTGGAGCTTTGTGCTTACCAGCTTTGAATTTTTTTTCTAACTCTGTATAGCTTTTTGCTAATTTCTCATTATCAGCGCCCTCATCATTCCAAAATTTTGCTGGAAACCAATCTGGTCGTTCTGCAATTTCTTCTTTTACCTCTGGTTCTGCTTCCATTGGTTCTGAGTCTGCATGTAATGGAATAGGCTTTTCTTCTACATTTTCAACTTCTACTTCCACATTTGGGTTTACCATTGGTGTTTCTTGTTCTTCATCCATTGTTACTATTCTCCACTCTTTTTTCAATTTTTCTAACTAACTCTGCCATACCTTCACGCGCATAACCATAACTTGCGTCTTCCCCAGGATACCAGGTTGGTTGTTCAATAGTTATAGCGCGAAGATGACTTAATACTTTTTGCCCTTCAGCACTTTTAAATAATTTTCCATAAAGTAAATCTATTTCATCAACTCTAGGTGTATTGTTTTGAGCTGGGCTTAAACCTTCCCATCCTTCTCTTAAATTCATTGCATTGATTCCATTGTTGCTCCACCATCATTTACCATTTGTGCCTGTTGTTCAGCCATCATTTGCTCTTGAGCAGCTTCCATCATTTGCTGCTGTTCTTCTGGTGTTGTAAGTAATTTCTGATCGATATTCATTTTTTCTGCTAAGAACTGTGTAATTCTAGGAATTGATAATGATCGTTGACCTTCTGGCCCTAGCGCTTCAGCAATCTGCATAAACTGTACAACTTCATTAACCTCAGATAGTCTTTGTGTTTGCGCTAAAGGCGCTACTGGCGTTATTTTAACTTCAATTCCATTTACTTTTAATGGTAAATCAATAAATCCTTGCTGATCCATAATGTATAATATTCTTGATACAACTGGCATCATTGTTTCATTTATAAGTCTGCCAAAAGCTGAACCAAGATTAGTAGCCAATTCCCTGGATCTTTCTGCTATTTCTGTTGCAGATCGAGCAGACATATTATCTGGCGGCAATGTATCATCCATAAGTATTTTTTTAATATTCATACGTAAATCATTTGTTATAATTTGACTAACGTTGAAATCACCAGCCCTGGGTAAAGGAGCAAGTGACGCGCCTTGTGGGCCACCGTTTCTGGCCACAGCAATAATTGCCCCTGGTGCAATTTGAATATTTTGTGGATTAATAATGCCATCATCTGCTGCTGTATAAACACCAGCAATAGCTAATGAAGCATTCTTCAAAACTAACTCAACTGTTTTATTTAGAGTTTTTATATCCGCTATTGCTGTAACAAGCGGCCCTCTACCGTATATTTCTCCAGCTACTTTCATGTACCTGGCAACAATAAATGGTGAAGATTTTAATGTTCGATACACCAGCTCTTGTTTTTTTGCTGGCCAAATAACATGGTAACAAAATATACCCATTTCATAATCAAAAATAACAGCATCAATTAAATCAATTTCCTGTGATGGATTATCTCTAATTATCTGATCAAGCTCTACACTCATTTCCGCATCTGGAAATTCTTGCATAATTGTTTCAGCTTTCATTTTAAGCTTACGATACACGTTATCAACATTACCGTATGTACCTTCTTCAATGGCAACGAGGTATTGTGGAATAGGCGTAAACCGTATGGGGGTTGTTTCATCTCCTGGCGTAATCATCATTACAGCAGTACCAACGCATAGATCGAGTAAAAACTCTCCCATTGCCAGGTCAAAGTTTGTTTGGCGTAAAACCTCAAACATTCTATTTGTATATTGATCTAATGCTTCCTGGGCTTCTCTTTTTTGTTCTTCTGGAATTGCGCTGCCTGTTTCTAATCTGCACCATTCTTTTTGTGGAGGAAATAAGCCAGCTTGTATTCTATTGGCAAATCTTTGTGTTGCATGAATGGCTGTAGAATCAAAAACACGTTCCATTTTATTTTGACCAGGTACGCTGCCCTCATATTGACCGCCATATAAATTTCTTTGCGGCAATGCAAATTCGTAGCATTCTTGGTATATATTTCTCCACTGGTCTTTTCTGGTTTGTGCTTTTGCTTCACGCTCGATTACCTGGGAAACGTTTAATCTTGGCATATTAAATTCCAATCACATTAAGATTTTTTTGGTTTTTTCTTAGGTTTTGGCGCTACACCACCCTCCCAGGCTTCATTTATATCGGGCGTTGATGCGTCATCACCTCTTAATTGACCCGTTTCAGTTCTTGCTCTTTTTGGAGCGACATCTAGTATTTTATAGACTCTTTTGTCTTTTTTAATTTGTGTCAATAGTTTGGCCCCTTATTGCTGCTGCTACCAAGCATTGATTGACCACCGCCCAAAGATAAACGTGATTTTCCCCCCATGAAATTTGAAGAAAACAAAGAAAATATACTACCTCTTGAGGTCAATTGTTGATTTGCCTGTATTTTTTTCATTTCAGATTCTCGTCTTGCATCAGCACTTGCAGACTGTCCATCTTGTACTTTTTGCGCTTTTATTTCTGCTTCTGTCTTAACTCTTTTACTACTTCCAAAAATTCCTGACATTTTAAAACCTCACCATCATGTAATAATCTGCGCCTTCTGGCCCAAATTTTGTCATAGTTGACTCTACCTCGAAACCTAAAGCTTTTGCAAACCTAAATGCAGTCGTATTGTCCTTTTTTACACAGATTTGTAACCTATTTACGTCATAATCCCCTATTGCGATATCTATTAGAGACTTTGACCCCCTTATAAACGATATCGCATGTTGCTCTATTCCTTCACTTGGCAGCATCCAGACTTCCATTAATCCAGGCCAGACAAATCTCAAGCCAAAAACGGCAACAACACGGCCTTTTCCGATAGCTGCCCAGCTTAATTTTGGGTCTGCGTTGTCCCAAACATAATCTAGGTAGTTCGGAATAAGGTTTGCGTAGAGCTGTTCATGTTCTTTTAGTTTTAGTCTTTGTAAATGAATGTATGAAAGCGGTACAATTTGCTCGTCGTGGTTCATTTTTACATCTGGAAATTGAATAAGGGGCATTAAAATACATTAAAGTCTGTTTTTGCTGAGAATGTTTGTCCTCCAGCAAAGGTTGTTCCGTAAGTTCCGCGCCTTAATCTTCGTTGCTCTCCTCCACCAAGCATTAGATATCCGAATGCATCACCACAATGTGAATGTTCGTTTTTAACTGGCATATCTTTATAGCGCTCTTGCCCAGCTCCCAGGCTTTGTCTTTTAAAAAAATACCCACCAGCTAGTGATTTACGCAATCTATTGCATTTTTTATTAATCATGAGTCCTGGTTTACCACTAACAAGTCTATTCATGGGGGAAGCTGCTGCTTCTCGACGCACACCAAAAGCATTACTATCAGTTGGATTAGCTTTAAACCCAATAGATCGAAGATGATCAAAAGCGGTTACTTCATAGATTTCATCGCGTTTATTACCAGCTGGATCGCCCCAGATAATAACTTCAGCTTTATCATACCTGGCAGCAATTGTTGCTAAGAGTTCCTGGCCAAAGCGCTCAAGACCCATATTAAACGTTACAAGCTCATCAATTATACGCCAAGATCCTCCAGCGGTTCGCTGTCCAAATATAGCTGCTGGTGTTAGGCCAAAGTCTACACCAATTTGCAATGGGTATTCGGGATCATATTCAGCGGTTCCACTCATTAATTCGTCATCATATTCGGGCCATACTGGTCTTCCTTCTTGAACAAAGGTAAACTTACCCTCTCCATAGCATCTAATCCAATCTGCATTTTTACCCCCTAGAAGCTGCTCATAATAGCCGCTAGGTAGGTGAAGCTTGTTTTCTGCATTAGGATTAACCATCCACCATTTAGCTCCTGAGAATACAAATCCATTTGCTTCTGGGTTTTCTGGTAGTTCTTTTGGACTAACTTCAAGCACGCCCCCAGGCTGGCGAAAGAAATTCCAGGGAAAACGACCCGTTATTTTATTCTTTTCAGATAAATCATGCCACCAATGGTCAGAATCTGGTGGGTTTGTATCCATCCAAATACCATGCCAGGTTGCTCCCCCATCAGCTTTTGTTGGATATCGCCCTACTCTGTGAGTTAATCCATCAATAACGGCCTTTGGCAGCTCTCTAGCTTCATTAACCCAGGCACCAGTAAGTTCTAAAGACAGTAATTTACGCACATCTTGTGGCGTAGAAAGCGCCATGAATATAACTTCGCAATCAATACCAGGAGCATTATCTCTTGTTGGCAACTTTAAATGATGTGTAATAGGTGGCTGCCAACGCATATTTCCCCAGGTATCCTCTGGAAACAACTCTTGCCAAGTTTTAATCGTTGTTGTTCTTAGCTCTGGATAAGTATTTCTAACCACAACAAAACGTGAATATCTAATACCATCCCTGGGCGAAGGCTTTTGACGAACAGCCCTCAACATTATTTCAGCAGCACAACCATAAGATTTACCACTACCAACAGGCCCCATTATTCCACGCACAAAGCTCGAATCATGCAAAAACTTCCAAACAGTAGCAGACTTAGAAAAATCTAAATTCAAACTAGGTAATTTACTCATCTTTCTCCTCATAAGCAGTAACAACAGGCCCCGTCATATTAATCCCAACAATCGAAGGTTTATCAATATTACTCTCAATATCAAGCAATCCAGACGCTTTAGCCAACACACGCAGCACAGAAACCTTATCAAACAATTCAACCGTAACACCATGCGGCCCAACCGTAACTTTCTTAATCGCAGCTAACGCTTCATCAGGTATTTTATCAATAGGCAAAACATCACCAGTATGAATATCAATAATATCCGTTACCCTGGCAGTACCCATTGCAATTAACTCAGAAGCAACAGCTTCCTTATTCTGTGCTAAAGTCTGAGAACGCCCAATTCTTCGTTGAACCATCTGAGCGCCCCCAAACCTACCAATAGGGGGAATAGGCTTCTGCTTTCCCTTATTAGCCATTAAAAGGGTATTTCATCATCTAACTGGCTTGCTATCGGTTTATTACTAGGCGCTGCTTTAAAACCCCTATTCTCATCTTGCTCAAATAACGAAACCCAAGTCTCCCCCTCCGCATTAGCCGTGGGTAAGCTATCCAACTTAATACTCATACCCCTTTCATTTTCCCAAGCTGAACCAACCTTATGCCAATAAACCTTCTCTTGACCTGGCCTTTGCTTTTTTTGAACTACATTAAATCTCTTACTCATAACTTCCTCCATATAATTATAATACTACCGATATCGCACTTACAAAGCATTAACAAGCTGTTTAATCAAATATAAAAACTTAGTCCTGGGAATAATAACAACTAACTCACCATCAACCCAAACCCTAAGACCATCAGGATAAACATGATATGTGATAATCGATTTCATGGAATTTTGTAAAATAGTTGTGTGGGCATATGTACAGTAATGCGCGACCCCCAGGGGGCAAGGGTGTCATCTATTTTAAAGCCCGTACAGCGCCCTTGTCTGTTGTTCGGGTATCCCAGGTCATAATTCATCACTTACCGCGCTCTCTGTCTATTTTAAGCAGCCCTACCGCCTGTGCGGACAGACTTATTGCCGCTTTGCCCTGGTCTTTGTATGAAATCCAGTAACCTTGGGCAATTGAACTGGTGAAAAAGTTCTTAACGAGTAACTCAAAATCTTCATATAACATAGATAACCTTCTCACATCTTCCGAGTTAGCGCCAGCTTTCTCTAGTTTATGCTGCTCGATTGCTGTGTGTTCTGCTTCAGCTACTTGCATTTGCTGTTTACTACTTAGCCTGGAACGTATGGTTTGTTCTAGTTTCACGTTAACATCATACACAACTCTATTGCTTGTGCTGCGCTGTCCTCTCCACAATGGATTAGCGTAGACCATATAACCCAAGTCTCTGAGTATTCTAACGTGATTACTTACACCGCTCCTGGTCATTCCAACGTCCTGGGCTATTCTTAATTGGCTAACAAATGTTCTCCCCATGAAATCACAATAGGAACAATACGCTGCCAACACTCTTAAAGTCTGCCCTTTAATACGTGGATCTTTTATTGCTCTGATTGGTAGGATTGCAAACTGCCTGAGATCCTTGGCTCTTAGTTCAACTGGTTTCATGTTTGTACTTCTCGATATCTTCCTGGTCAATTAAGTTAGCATTAATCAACCTTTGATATCCTTTTCC
>Ga0209337_1002572_pt1 | contig 13064 bp, 11 predicted proteins | sample LinPmetageLP53_FD_184044 | JGI IMG/M metagenome (GOLD analysis project Ga0209337, IMG submission 184044) | Marine viral communities from the Pacific Ocean - LP-53 (SPAdes) (version 2) | ecosystem: Environmental > Aquatic > Marine > Oceanic | place: Pacific Ocean | collected 2010-02-08
CTTCCGACTGATTCTGTGACAGTTGTACTTTCTTGATTCTCGGTCTGTCTTTGCTCTGTACTGACAGACTCTGTAACAATTCCTCCTTCGTCTTCTCTTGATGGACTATCATCTCCTCCTCCATTATCCTCGACTCCATTGACTTCTTCACTTTCTCCTCCTCTAGTCTCTTCTTGTATAGGCTGTCGCTCAGTGACTCCGCTAACGTCTGAGGTTTGGATGTCGGTCTCCCGTTCTTGGTAGACTTCTTGCTCAAATGCAATGTCTTCTCGTTGGACTGGAATTTCTTCTGGGACTTCGACTTCTGTTGCGAATGTTTCGATGTTCTCTTGATTGTCATATGTTATTGCCTCCATGAACACATCAATAATACCGCTATTAATTTCTTCTACTGATGTTGGCTCAAAGTTAATCTCTTCAACCATAGTAAATTCTATTAGTGGTTCATTATATTGCTCAAAATTAAATTGTTCTGGTATATATTCTATTATACCTATGTCTTCTACACTATTGTTTATTGATTCGTTAACTGTCTTCAGGTTGTTTACTTGAGTTACATCTAAAACACTATAGTCTATTGTTAGCGTAGGGTTCTTTAAGTCTATTGCTCTATGAGAAGTAGATTGAGATGACTCAGCAAAGTCAAATCTAACCTTAATTGTATAATCATTCTGACTGTTGATACCCTGTGTATAACTATCTGTATAAGTTGAATAACTACTACAGTTATATCCACTGCATCCGGGTATAGCTACATCTCTTATCTGTGTAGTAACTGTACCATCTGCACCAGTTATAGTTTGGCTCATCTTAATTTCTTGATCGTAGGAGTTCCAGCCCCACATATCAGCCCCAAGCGTTGAAGTCCAACCACCATTAATTTGCGATTGATTGAGTGTATCTCCTAGTGTGATTGTATTCTCTATAAAATCTCCATGAACAGCAGCAACTATACTGTTGCCGTGATTGTGTGAGGGGTCATTACAATTCCAACCACCATGACCTTGATTGTTATTAAAAAACTGCTGAGATATTAGATTGCCAGTAGTCTCTGCATATGATATGTTTGTTAGAAACAATAAGATTACTATCTTAAATACATACATACTTATTCTCTTGTTGGCTCTGGTATAGATTGTTCATTACTTCCATATACTTCCATTGGTCCTAGTGTTACTGAATGTGCAACACAACTAGATAAAATAAAACTAATTAAGATTATTCTAATCATTCCATTTCATACTAGACTTTGTTGTAGTATCTCTTAATGTTTCTTTACGTTTCTCCATCCATCTAGCTTTTGCTTTCTCTCCTATCAATCCGTCAATAGGGCATGGCGTACCAGCATCCATCATGGCTTGCCAAATGTTTTGATCTTGACATGCTAGTGAGATTGCTGCCACTTTCATTCCAAGTTTAGCTAATACAGCTATAGATTTCCTACGTTCACACGATTCATCAGTTACGTATGTGCCAAATGAACCGCTGAATCCAATGATTGTAATGCCAGATGCTAATGGTATGACACAAGAGTCCTGTCCATACACGCTCATAGAAGGCGCTGAGGCTGGATTTACGGCTGTTTTAGTATTCGTGCTATTGTTTGTCTCGTTGTTTGTTGTACTGTTAGAGGATGAGCCTGATTGATATGTGGTTGCTGACTCATATCCACCTGTAATTGCTGTATTAGAACCAGCATTATTTGATTGGGTATTGGTTGTAGCCCCTGAAGATGTAACATCTCCTATAGCATCAGTTATACCATAGACTAATATTGCAATTAGTATTACCCATATGCACTGTTTAGCTATGACTTTCTGCATTTCCATTTTCTTAATGCTAAGGCTTTTCTTGTTGGTCTTCCCTTGCTGTCTTTCATCGGTCCTTTTATTCCAGACATTCTTGCACAAAAACTTGCACGTCTACCCGCAGCTTTAGATCCTTTAGGTGCTTTACCTGTTACTGGAGGCTTAAGCTTAGAGCCATCCTTTCTATTAAAGTATGCTCTACCCGCTGCATTCAGTCCACCAGATGGGTTCTGAAATTTTTTAGCTACCATTATTTACCTACTTCTTTCTGTGCAGTTTTATGTGCAACTGCAAAAGACTTGCCATCTTCCATAAGTGTTTTCATCAGACTCATGTGTTTAGACGAGTGATGTTTTTTATGCCTTAACAATACTGACTTTTGCTTTTTTGTTAACATATTAATATCCCGGATATTTCTTTACTGGTTTCTTTTTCTTTTTCATAATTGCCTCCGCTACTTTTTTTTCTTTTTAGGAAAGCCAGCTTTCATATTTGCATATGCTTTACCTGTTATAGTAGAGTTCTTTTTACTTCTACTTGTCCCAGCTTTCTTACGCTTGTTCATGTTTTCATATAAGCTCATAGTTATTTCCTAGTTAGTGAGCCACCAAAATACAACCCAATGATTGAGAAGATTGTATGAGATTGTAGGCTCGTTATAAATATTGAGTTACCCTCTTTCCATACTGAAGTTTCATAACTTGATCCAAAGATCCACCAGCCAGAGTCAACCTCTTGCATTACCTGATAGATAACATTAACGTCAGTAAAGATAGGTGCCATGATAGGTACAACAATGATAGAGAATACACACATCAAAGCTATCCATCGTCTGGTGTGTTTGGTGTGAGCGTCTTTAACATCTCTGGCTTTGTCAGTTTGTTTAGCTGCAAAACCAGCACGTTGCATTAACATCTTTTGTTTCTCTGCTTCAGCTTGTCCTTTCTGTGCCATAATAGACATGACTCCGCCCAAAACCGTACTAGCCAGCATACTCAATAATTCCATAGGTATCAATTTACTAACCTCCAGCTAAGTATTGCTAAGATAATAGTTCCAATCCAAACTAAAACACTAACACCACCTTTGCCAATATTAATAATTTTATATAACTCAACAATGTCTTTACTGTTTTGTTTAACAGTTTTATCCATTGATTCAAGCCTTTCCATTAATTGTTCGTTAGTTACTTTCATTAGTATGCCAACGATATTACGCCATTTGTACCAACCAGTGGCATTTCAGCAAAGGCTATATAAACATATTTGTAGTTTGTCCAGTTATGAATACCATCTGTATCTCTTGGTTTAAATCCATTTGAATAGAAATCAATATCACCTGAATTGCTATTCTCAGCATCACCAAGATTAAGTGTTAGTTTTTCTTCTATAAGGTTTCCTTGTATACCTTGACTACCATCTTTTACAATCTGTGTTCTTGCAGTATCTGCTATTTGCCAACTCTCTGTACCACCTTGTCTTTTTATAATAACCATGCTTGGTCTAAACCCTGTATAAACAAATGGACCAAGAGCATTATTTTCTATTCCAAAGTATGTACCAAAGTTTGAGAATCCTTTAGTTTCTGCAAAGACATAAGCTACATAAGTTGAACCACTGGTGTTTACTCCAGCATGAGTTCCGATTGAAAAGACTGCTGTTGTTGGAGCTGTATCGTTCCATCTAGTTGCATCATCAGCAACTCCAGCATCAGTATTTATTTCAAAGTAATCTGTTTGAGGATCTGTAACTAACCCTGTATCTCCATGATAAACTTCCCAACCCTCAGCAGCATTTAATCTTTTAATTATTATACACTTTGGTTTTACAGAAAGTCCGTGTTTTAAAGTTCCAGCAGAACCTGTCCCAGTATACTGTACTATTGAAAAACCACTGGTTGTATTAGCTTGGTAGACTGATGCTATACTTGCACCATTAGCACCAGCATCGTTTGTAGTCTTACTTGCACCATTTGCTTTCCACATCCAAGTACCATATTGATTTCCATTTGTATTGTTTATTGGTTGTGCCGACATTGTTGACACAGTAAATCCATCACTGGTAAAACTTGCTAAAGAAGTTGATGTTGCTGTTATATCTGTTACCCCATTTTGTGAATAGTTTTCATTTAGCATTAACCATTTTTGAACACCTCTCGATGAATCATAACAACCCCATTTATTTGCAGCAGTTCTGTCTTTAATCCAAACCATGTCAGGTTTAAATCCAACTCCACTTATAGTTTTTGTTGATGAGCTACCTTGATAAGTTTTTACATCAAAGTGTGCTTTGGGGTTATCTACTACTGTATAAGCCATATCGTTATCCTGTGTTCTTAATGTTCTTAGTACATATTGCTAAGAATCCTGTTGGTGGAGCATATTCAAAGACTCCCTCTCCAGCAGAGTCAGCATTACCACTAGCTACTGCTGTTGTTCCAAATCTGCCTTCGCCAAAGTTTAGTAGTTGTTCTGCTGCGTTTCCAAATCTATTATATTCTGAATGACCTGACCTAAAAAACTTTCCATTAGGTGTCCATGTTTTGTGAGCATTGTTACCACTTGCTATGTCTGATGATGATGTTGCAGTTGTAGAACCTGGAACAGTATTCCATGTACCATTAATTCCCCACCAAATTTTACCAGCATCTAAATCAAAAGCACACATACATATCTGACCATTGGTAGCCACTTGTATGCCTGAGTTACCATCACTTGAGTTGCTAAGCCATTGTACTTCTGTGTTATCTCCTCTCTGAATTAAAACTGAATTACTACCTACTTGACACATGAATCCATCTCCATCATTTCCTTGAATAGCTGGAGAACGATATTGAGTGTTTATCATTTTAGATACAGCTAAAGTGTTTGCTTTGCTTATACCAAATGAACTATACATAGATGGTGAGATGTATTTCATTTCGTAATACCATTTACCACTAGCCATCCCTAAATTTCCAGTAGCTCCTTTTGGACCATCATATCCTGAATAAGCATCTTTCCAGCTTGTTCCACCATATTTGGTGGCACTTGCTAAACCTACACTAAATGCTTCATTATAATTTATAGTGTTAAAGTTATTGCTAGTTGTTGATATGGATTGTTTCATATCACCATGAACTGTAAAGGTATGTCCTTGTCCACTTGAGTCAGTACCTAATGCACTAGCATTTTCAAATTTTAAGAATGCTCCATTATCTCCATAGCTAACAGAAGTTGGACTTAGGATTGGTTTCCATTCACCAGTTGTGCTGTCATATTGTCCAAACTTTGTTGGTTCGTAAGATTGCCCCTCGCATATATGTAAGTGAGCCATGTATCCTGACCACCGATAATCAGGACTTGTAATTCTTCTTGCACCAACAACAGTAGGATACCTAAACATTGCTGTATTTTCGTTTTGGTCAGGTATGTTATTATTATTAAATACAAGTACTTGCTCGTTGTTAATATATAACCTAACTCTATTAGCGGCTGTTGATTGAGTCGTGTCCACTCTAGCTACTATGTGATACCAACTATTACTATCTCGTAATAATCTAGTTGAGACTTGAAGAGTTCCCCAATCATTGCCTGTTAGCTGATAAAACTTTAAGTTATCTCCATCAATAGCTAGTGTTGCATGGTTTTGTGCGTCATTACTCATGTCACTACCAACAATTACTCTGTAACCATAATTGACAGTAGACTTAACCCATACACTTATAGTGTAAGTTTTTTGATTACCATTTGATGCTGCTCTACTTAAAAATGAAGCTGCCATTAGTTAAATTCTCCTGTGTTCATACCAACCTCTATTGTTCATTGTTAAATTGTGCTGAGTTAGCCATGCCAACTTCTGCTGTTATGCTAAATGCTCTGTCTACTGTCTGCCCCTCTGCATCTGTTAATCTTAATGTAAAATTATACGTAGTGCTAGCATTTGGCGACGGAGCTGTACCTGTTATTACACCTGTTCCGCTGTTAAGTGTTAAGTTCATTGTTGCTGCTGGGGTATTAGCATTACTTGTAAGCACACTTGTAGTCTCACTAAACGCTACTGTTGAATCTGATGAGCCATCTACATCTATAGATACTGATGCACCCGCTGCAACAGATCCTATGCTTCCAGTACTTGTACTAAAGGTAGGAGCTGTACTAGCAGTAATAATATTATTTGTGCTACGACCAGAATTTCCATCCGGATTCTCTATTCTCACATGATAGGCACCAGTTGCTAAAGTTACATTTACAGATAACGTTGTAGCATTAGTAAATGAAACTGTGTTTGGTCTAGTAATTGCACCAGTAGTTTTAATAAATTCAATAATGGGTATAGTTACAAAATTTGAACCTGTAATATTAATTGTTGTAGCTGTAGCTGGGGGTATTGTTTGAGCTACATTTGCTACTGTTGGTTTAGTTTCTACAGGTACCGCTGCAAATGACAAGTTACCAGAACCATCTGTTTTTAAATAATAATCATTTGTAATACTAGATGGCAAAGTTAATGTATAAGATTGACTAGCCGAATGTGGCGGTCCTTTAAGTTTTATTCCATGTGAGTTATCTTCACAGTTAAGTTGTATAGTACCAGCATTAGTATTGCCTTTAACTTCCAATATACCTGTACCATTTGGTGTAAGTATAATATTGCCATTAGTTGTTGAGGTATTAATCTCTCTAGCTTTTACATCTAAGTTTCCACCTAACTGTGGAGATGTGTCTCCTATAATATCTGTAAGCCCTGTATCAATGCTGGTCCATGCAGTGCCATTGTAGAATTTTAAATTATTATCATTTGAGTTATAAAATAAATCTCCTTCGTCTAAAGAACTAGACGGATCAGATGTTCCTATTCTATAGATACTTGCAAAGTTATTAACGCTAGATATATTATTAGCTACTGTAGTTACGTTAGCTGCAACTCCAGCAACTGAAGTAACATTTGATGCAATCCCAGCTACTGTTGTGACGTTAGAAGTAATCCCCGCAACGCTTGTTACGTTACTTGCAACGCCAGCAACCGAAGTTACATTCGCAGCAATGTCTTGAACTGCTGCTACATCGCCAGCTATATTTGCAACTGCTGTCACGTCTGAGGAAATTGCCGCTACAGCAGCCACACTTACTGTGCTATTACTTACATCTATTGTACCATCACTAGCAAAAGCCATTACCTTGCCCGCTCTAGTAGCCTTAGCTGGTAAAGACATATCGGCTGCTATAGAGTCTGTGTCTAATAATTTGACGGATCTATCTATGTGTTGGTCTAAGTCTGCAAGTTTTGCATAGACTTTATCTAAATCTGTGTTGAGAGATGATACTGCAAATGCTCCAGATGGAGAAAAATCAGACGCTCTTTCTATTACAATATCTCTGATAATTGTAATAATGGCTCCATTAAGAATACCAGTAGCTCCTATAGTTACTGTGCCACCAGCACCAAATTCATAAGCTTCGTCACTATCGGAAGCTGCGCCTGTAAGACTGTATTCATTTACAGCGTCAGCATTAGCGTCATAAGTAAGAAGAGTAGTGCCGTTGTATACTTTAATGTCAGTGACTGCAAAAAATTCAAAGGGTATAGTAAAAGCTAACTGATTTGCTGTAGCAGTATAAGCAACTCTTGGTGTATTTTTATTACTAGCTATAGTCATTATTCTGTTCCTGCGTTATATACTTTTTTAAATGCTCTATCCCATACAAACCAATTGTTCAAAGGAAGCATTCTTCTTATCGCATCATTCTTATCTTTACTACTTCCGTCTGAGAATGCCGCATATATATCCATTATATTAGAACCTGCTGCTCCAAGTATAGGTCTAAATGCGTCATGTTCGGCTGGTTTTCCAAATGGATCGTCCATTCCAAAAGCTGGTCTTATGCCATATTGCTGTCCTGATACTGTTTCTAGCATGTGAGGTAAGTCACTAAGGATTGCTCCAACACCTGACTTTTCAACACCTGTTAGTATCTTTTCAGAGAAAGGTTTTTGATACCAAAAGTCTGGACTCTTTAAAAAATCTCCCCATATTGCAAAGCCTACCATAGCAGTAGCTCCTTGTAACATATACATATCACGTCCAGCTACGCCAGACATTAGCAACTTTCGATTTGCAGCAATCATCCATGAATAAAATTGAAAAGGCATAGCCATGTAAGCGTTTTGAAATTTTCCACCTCTATCTGTTTTAGTAAATCCAAAAAATCTACCAACATCATTATCAAATAATTCGGCTGCTTCGTCAGAGTTAACTCTTATAACCCCATACATCATGTTAAGTTTGTCATTAGGTGATGGTGTAATAATTGTACGCTCTACATCTCCTTTAACCGCTGCTCTCATAATTTGTAATGCTTTAGGTCCATTTCTTTTTTTAATCCACGACCTTGCATTAGGTAAATAGACTCCATCTACTAACTCCCAAGGCATACTAGCTATGACTTTAGCCGCAGAATCATCAATTCCGTAAGAAGAAAGCCTTGCTATTCCGTGTTGGTCTAGGTTCCCTTTAGTTAATTTAACTGCATCTTCTATAAATCTGTGCTGTGAAGTCATGGTTGTAAACTGTTTTATTTTTATAGTCCAAGGAGTTAAACCATTCATCCAGTACCATGGACCTTGTGCTTTTTGAGCAGGTTGATAGAAAGCTTTGTTAAAAAAACCACCTGTTGCATTTTGTGGTCCTGTATTAGCTCCATAATATCTTTCAGCAGCACTCATATGTGATGTTAATTCAATTAATGGGTTAAGAAACGAGGCATCTTTACCTATTTTAGCCCACAATTCTGGATTTTTTTGCATAGGTCTAAAGACTGTTTGCATTATTCTGCCAAAACCATGAACCATTATTGGTCTTCCTAAGTCAGCCTGTGCTGTAAATACAACCTTACCCATAGAAGCTAATGAAATCATGTTTCTTAAAAAACCTGCTGATTGTTTATTAAAAGCAGCTGGATCTTGTGTGTTAAAAGTACCGTAGAGTTTATCTTTAGCGTCTTGCATAGCGTTAAGAACTTCATTTACGTTTTTAACATCAGACTGTTTCTTAACAGTGTTTAACAATAACTCTCTATGCAATCTGTAAGTATGGTTAGTCATATGTCGATCACCAAATCTTTTAGTAATCTCTATAGCAGTAGTCATTCTATTTTTATAAATTTTAAGAATATCCGTTAAGTTGGTTTCCATAAAAGCTTGTCCATCTGGACTCAGGTTTTCATTTAACATTAACGTTTTATTGTCAATATCAATCTGTCTGCCCATTAATCCTTTTACACCAGCTTTACCTTGATTTTTACCTACCATACCAAGAGCAAGTATATTTTCGGGATCCATTGATGCAGATGTATCTAAGATATTTGCATGTACATTCTCAACAATTTTTTCTATTTCACGAGCTGTTTTACCTACGTTATTAGGATGTAACTTGTAATGGTTTCTAAGCACATTTTTAAAAGAATCTTCGTGTTTTAATATTTGTTCTCTATTCCAGAAACGAGTTAAGTATTCTTCGTCTAAGTCAAAGTATTTCATGTCTCCATCGTCATAAGCTTTCTTCTGTACTTTTAAATCGTCTAACTCTCCACCTAATGTTTCTTGTAATTTTTTTAATTCTTTAACAACAACAGGGTTTTTAGCTACTTTTAAGTCTTTAGTTATCTGTCTTTGTATTGCTTCTTTTTGCATTAATTGAGTTTTAAATGCTTTTTGACTAGCAAACATACCTAATCCTCTAGCCTCTTTTCCTAACGCTTGTAAGTATTTTCTTGACTCTAACGCAGCTTCTCTAACAGCTGGGTGAGTAGACTTTGAATTTAAAATATTAGTGTCCATGTGTGCTTTTGAAACTAAATCTTGAAACTCTTGCCAAGTTTGTTTAGGTTGATCTGGCATTTTTTCTTTAGAAGAAAGCAATTTGTTTCTTATTTTTGTATAATAAGTTTTAACATCATACTTAGCCATGTCTATTAAATCACCTGCTTTGTGAGCAGCGGCTGTTCTATTGCCTCCCAACATGTATTTACTCTCTTTACTTCCTGTTTTATATTCAACAAATTTTTCATTTATGACACGTAAAGCTAACTGTAAATCTGCCTCTCTACCTGTTTGTACAGTTAAATGAACTGATGGGTTCATTCTTATACCTTGTGCATTTCCTCTAGTTACAGCTCCCATGTCTCCAGTAAGCTCAAATATATCTCTACCTAGGTAAGAAGCAATTAAGGGATGACTTTTAAATTTATGAACTACTTTCCCTGTATCAGTATATTCATCTAACCATTTTAGCATTGTGCCTAATACTTTACCTTTACCAACATTTGTTTCAAATCCTGCCATTTGTTGTTTCTTAGAATCTTTTACAACAGCTTTGGTAACTCTATCGTCAAAATCTTTGTATGACTCTCCTTTTTTTCTAGGCTCTACATACTGATTCTTTTTCCATATTTCTTTCTTTATCTTAAAACTAACATATTGATCGTGTGTTTTAAAAAGTTTAGCTACTTCTGATGGTGTGTCAGGTAAAACTACTCCATCGTTTTTATAATTATCAAATTCTCTTTTTAATCTTGTTTCGTTTACAACAACAGTTGTTTTTCCGTTTGTTGTTTTAGTATGAACATTTGCTACACTTCTGGCTCTCTTAGCATTTTTAGTATAATTTCCTTTAGAATCATAATACATTCCTGTATTACCTACTTTAATGTCAACAGTAACATCTTCAAGTAAAACCATTTTGTCAGAAAATTTCTGCGCTCTAATAATTAAACCCTCAAACATACTCGGATCTTTTCCTTCGGTTTGATAATGTGCTTTGTGATAAGCCGTTTCTAATTCATCTGCTCCACCTTTATCTATGATGTGTTTTTGAGCAACATCTTTATTAGATTGTGGAATTTTGCCTTTAACACCAGTCTTAGGGTTAATTGTAGGAGCTAAGAGTCCACTTAAAACACCACCCAAAACAAAAGATGTGCCAATATAGGCAACAGTTTCTTCATTAGTAGCCAGAGGGTTGTATGCTCTTCTTACAGGTTCTGTTGCTCCAACTAGTACACCAGCTGTAAGTCCACCTTTTAAAGCTTTAGATACAAAAGATACTCCTCCAACAAAAGGAACGGGTATAAAGTTTATCGGATCAAATAATCCTGCAAGTAAAGCTGGACCAAAAGTTCTATCCGGACTAGCTTCTAGTCTGTCATACCTAGCTTGGTTCATGTTTATTCTTTGTTTCATGTAGTTCATTTCTCTTTCATTTCGAGCTTCTACAAAAACATCAGCGTGTTGTTCATAACCATCTAAATGCTCAGCATCAAAAGGATTAAAATTTACATCAAGTTCTTTAGAGTAATCACCTAATCCTTGTTCATCTTTATCTAACATTTGACCTATCCAAGTAAGCATGACTTCATCGCCAACATCATCAAAATATCCTTGGTCTATGTATGGTGTAATTTGCCTGCTTTGTAATTCACTAGGAGAGTAAACATCTTTATCGTAATCTATTTTTCTTAAAGACTCTTGAGCCTCATCATATTCAGCTAACTGTTCTTCTCTTATTTCAGACATGTTTTTTCCTCCATTCAGCAAAGGTTTCATCATCGCCTATCTTTAGATAATCACTATATAACTTTCTTTCTCTTTGAAAGTCATCATATGTTATTTCAAAATTACCCTCTTCAATAGAACGCAATGTTACGTTATTGTTATTTTCAACATAACTTACTCTATAAGTTGGGTTTCTTCCTCTATGAGATATTGTTAATCTAACGTTTGAGCTAGGAAAATCCTCTCCTATATCTACACCACCCTCTGCAATAGAGCGGTATTTACTAGCGTTTTCTTTAATAAAAGGCAGGATGTAATCAACTGTTCCATCTTGTGCTGCGTATACTCCCTCTGCTCTATCTGCAACTAAAGCTTCTTCTAACAAATCATTACCTAAACCAATATGATTAGGTAGGGTAGACTGAGAATATCCAAATCTAGGATGTGTTCCGTTTTTTATCTCAGTCATTCTTCTTTGTATAAGGGTATTAATTTTATCCTTACTAACTTCTCCTTTTTCAAGCTGTTCATAAACCTGTCGTTGAATATAATTTTTAACTTCCATTCCTATAATAACGTCATCATCTGCACCAAAAGGTCCAAATACATCATTGTAATCTGTCATTCTTCCAGAAATATATGTGTCTAATTTTTGTTTATCTTCTATATCTCCAAGGTCTAAAGTTTTTAATCTATCGTTTAATCCTACTGGTCCTTTTACGGGATCAGTTCTAAGAGTATATTCTTTAGCTATTTTGGTTACTGCTTGTTCTGCACTCATGCCGTCACTTCTGTAATCTATATAAGCATTTAAAGTTCCTATTTCAGACTCTGATAACTCCATTGTTTGTCTAACACTATCTGGAGCTACCCCATGTAAAAATTCAATATAAGTTTGAGTAGTTTCATCTATGTTTGACTCAACTGGGTTTTGTAAAAATCGTTTTACTTTTCTAAACGGCATATCTCTAATGATTCTTTTTTCTTCAAATATCCATCTTTCAAATTCTAAAGGTACTTCTTCCGCAGTTTTTCCTTTATATGTTTGTGTAAATTCTTTTTCCCAAATACCAATTAACTCTCTGCTATTAAATATAATTTCCGCATCTTTTTGTTGTGGAACACCTCCAAGCATGTCACGTCTAATTTGATTTGTTTTCTTTATAATTGCTGAGTTTGCAGTAGAAGCGGTTATTAAAGGTTTTATTTTCTTAGCTATTTCATCAGAAAGACCGTACCAGTCTTCTTCAGGTATAGAGTTTCTTAATTCACTTCTTTTAATTACTTTCTGTTTAGAACCAGTTTCGTCTAAATCTATAGTCACTTCTCTTATGCTTGGGTTTGTTAGCAAAGTATGTAGTGCAGTTAGATTTTTTGTAGTCTGTTGTAAGTTTCCAGAGTTTTCATCTGACGGATCGTGAGCTAAACTATTTCCAAACAATGAAGATATCTTTTTGTTTAAAGTAAATTCCGACCTGATTTTATCTTGAGCATCTTGTTTGTGAGCGTCTGTTTGATAATGATTTGAGTTATTTATCAACAAAGATAGTTCTTCTAGTTCTACTTCAGTTGCTAAAAACTGTTCTTCGTTATTCATTATTGCAGCTTCAAAAGATTTAGCAGACAAAGTTCCATCTAATTTTGTTATGTTTTGCTCAGATTCTGCCATGCTTACGTTTAAATTATGTGCATGAACAGCAGGAGCTTTTAAAGCTAATCTAGTATT
>Ga0209337_1002573_pt1 | contig 13062 bp, 24 predicted proteins | sample LinPmetageLP53_FD_184044 | JGI IMG/M metagenome (GOLD analysis project Ga0209337, IMG submission 184044) | Marine viral communities from the Pacific Ocean - LP-53 (SPAdes) (version 2) | ecosystem: Environmental > Aquatic > Marine > Oceanic | place: Pacific Ocean | collected 2010-02-08
AATTGTATCTTTCCACATAATATCACTTAAGGCCCACTATATTCAAACTTATCCATATCAAATTCAAAACTATTTTCTACTAATTCTTTAATAATAGGCATTAGTTGTTGTTTTAATTTTCTAAAATCTATTTTATCAAAATCAACTTTAACATGAGCCATTTCCTGTCCTAATATTCTTTCTTCTAAATCTCCTAATAATCCAGAGGAAGAACTGCCACCGCCAGCACCAATTATGCTTTGAATAGCACCAGTTTTATGTCTTTCAGCATCAAAAGCAGTTTCAATGTCTCTTTCCATCCAATCCCTATCGTTGGCATCAACACCATATCCTCTTTCATCTTTTTTAATCGTATTTTTCCATGTCATAATAATCACTTTTTCTCAAAATTTGGCTCGGAATTTATTTGGCACTTGCGACATCATTTTTTTGATAAAGAGTGTATTTACAGGATAAAATTCATAAACTTTGTTTCTTTTTCATTAGTATCTTATAGTTTAGTTCATTATCATTGATATTATATAGATTAGTTCTTTAGGATTTAAAGTCATCAAGTTTAGTTTGCTTGTAATTGCGCTCTATAAACTCATTAATCAGTTTATTCACTTGTTTAGCCTTAGTAATATAACTAGTAAGTTGCTTCTGAGCAATGGTACTTAGTGGCTTGTAATTCTCCTCTTCTGTCTTTATTAGATTCATGGTGTTCGCTAACTGTAGAGCCAGTTCTTTCATTAATCTATTGGCCTCATCTATATCAGCCATCTGTAACAGTAGGTCGTAGGGATAGCGACCATATAACTTAATCGGTATGCGGCTGTAAGGCCGCTAACTGTACATAGATATCGTAAAGAGACAAAGCGTGTACTATAGTTGTTGTAATTATGCAGTATTTGGGTGGTAATGTTATGATTTGAATGATAAAGAACTAATTAAAAAATTTAGAAACAAAGCCATATGGTTGTGTAGATAGGCACTTACAGTGGTTAATAAGTATTGAGAGCCCTCTATAGGCTTATAATTAATGCCGCTAACAAAAAACTATAGAACGCTTTACGCAACTGTTCAATGTTTCATTATAACGCTACAGAGGCAATAACGCCATATGTTCTATTGACGCTCTTTGATGCTTATTAACCACTCTACAACCATATGGTATCGCTTTGAGATAGACCCCGCTACGGGCTGGACTCCTCCTCATAATGTTCAAGAAGTTCTTTCCAATTAACCAACTCTAAGTTGATAAAATCATCAAAGAATCTCTTACCTTCAATCTCTGCGTTTTCCCAAGCGGTTTCAAGATATTCCTTGACAGCGTTTATATCGCCCTCTTGTTCAAAATTATCGCCAAAATGTACGTTTACAAGCCATGTTTCTCTGTTAGTCCAACCGTTTACCATGTATATGCGGTGAATTACCCTATTAGGGTTCGTGGACTACAAAGTAGACCTTACCATATGGTATCGCTTTGAGATACCCGAAGGGAACAGTTTAAACCTCCTGTTCAGGAGTTGAGCCTCAATCAAGTCCATTTAGGGTAAAACTGCGATTGGTGGAGCAGGACAGACATGGCTTCCAACAACACTGGTTTGTTGCATTGGTGCTTGTCATATACCTCTAAGGACTGTTTTAACATGCTTAGGTACAAATCAGACATATCCCCATCATCAACGTGCTTTCTAATCTCTTCGATAGTAAAAAGAGTCTTCTCCATATTCTCCCCATTGAATCCACAATCCTCGCACCAATAGTCATCAAGGCTTCCCAAATATCCATCTATTTCGATTGTTACTTCCGTTTTGCATCCTTCACAGTTCATATAATACTCTGACATACCCTTGTTCTTAATTGCCCTATTAGGGTGCGTTATTCTCAAAGTTCACCTTACCATATGGTATTACTTTGAAATACCCCGAGCAGTTTTACATCAGCAGATGCTCAGGATGGCGAATATCAATCGCAATGCTGGCAGCCATAACCACCATAGTATCGAATAGGATTGAAAGTCATTGTTTTCCCACAATCTCGGCACTTCTTCTCTGGAAGAATTGTCTCTGATTGTTCCATGATTCTCTGCATATCTGTCTCGTTAAAGTCTTCTGACATACTATTCTTTTAAATTGTCCTATTAGGGTTCGTTCTTCCAAAGTAGCCTTACCATATGGTATTGGCTTTGGCAATACCCTCAGCGTTGCACATCACAGGGCGGCCTTCAAGCCTCATATCATTACTTGTTGAATTTCTTCCACCTCCTCCCACTTGTAACCATGAATTTCCTCGTATTTCTTTGAAAATGCTTCCATAAACCAAGAATCCTTGTAGTTGTCATTATCTCGCTTAAAATTGGCACGAATAGCGTACATAGTGCGCTTTGTAACATTAGAATCCTTTGCTAGTGTTTCAGCCATGTTTTGATAGTGTCTGCGTTGATATAGTGCGTTCATTCTTAATCCTCTCCCATGTAAAATGTACTTTGACAGGTAACTACGATAATCGGGCGGTCATGTCTGTCTATCTGGTGCTTAACTGTTACATTACCACCAGAAATAATCATTTTTGCGACGGTTTCCGTTATTTCATCCAGTATATCTGTTCTATAGTGTGCTTTTCTTGGCATACCTAATGATATGATTAGGGTACTAGGGTGCGTGTTTTACAAAGTAAACCTTACCATATGGTATTGCTTTGCAATGCCACACTACATATCCCTATCAGAATGATAGGTGCTTCAAAGGGTGTGCAACAACCAAACCCAACAAACAAGGAGATGAAAAATATGAAACAAAGTAATTGGAATGAAAATGCTAACAATGTTAGAGAATGGCTTGAAACGCTTGAACAGTCTACTGCTGTACGAGCGATGAGTCTATCACTTGAACTAGGTGATGACTCAAAGAACGATGATGAACGTACATCCTTTTGGAGTGCAGTACGCTCTATCGGTGGCAAAATGGAAGGTTTTCCAGTAGCCCGACGTGGAAATCTACCTGCTTACTCAGAGGAAACTCTCGGTATATTTGCTACTGCGGTGAAAATGGTTACAACTGTCTATGCAGCAACCCCTACTGAACTACAGCCTCAAATGATTGCAGTCTTTTTCCCTCATGGAAGAACGGGCGGCTCGTACGCAACCTTCCAAGACCTCGTAAAAGACAAGGTTTCGGAATGTAATCGTAACTTGACAAACGCTATCAAGGAAAACCGTTGGAATGGTCTTAAAATCCTCAAAAACGGTATGCCAGACATCACACCAATGCCTACTAAGGCAGAAAAAGATGCTTTGAAGACAGCAGAGGAGGCTGGCGAAGAAGAGTGAGGTCTGGTGAGGTTGCACACCCTTTGTTGCCCATTTGGGGCTACATCGGGGTAAAGCAAAGTAATACCATATGGTTGTACTTTGCACAACCCGAACTAGTACCCCAATAGATTAGATGGGTATGTCAATCAAACTAGAAGATGCAAGAAACAACATAATGAGACTATTACAAGACCCATACGGAAGCGGCTCTATAGATGCTGTAAAGAATCTATTCCGCAATCTAATGCATTGTGGTGTAGGTCTAACAGAAGACCGAGAAGACTTGAAGAGTGCAAACTATGGATGTCTTGATACAGGAAACCATGAGTCTTTGATGGTTGTTCTATCCCATAGAGAGACTATCCGTGAAATGGTTCGTATGTTCTACTACAACTTTGAAGAGACTCCAGAGTGGCCTAAAACTCAAGAAGACTACAAAGAAGAAGACCAAATGAAAAAGGCAGATTTAGCCATGAAAATGGCTGAGTTTCTCCTAAACAATCCTGAATGCATTGAAGAATTTCATCCTGATGACCAAGAGATGATTCTTCTATACATTCGTGCTATCCCATCGGCTCCTGTAGATGTAAAGGCTGACTTAGGGGTGGCTCTACATCTCGTTTTGAGAAAACTGATTGATATTAGAAGAGTAATGTCGGAGCGTGAAGAAGAATGATTGAATGGACATTTGAGATGATAGCGAGCATAGTAGGGGTTAGATGCGAAGAGTTTGACCACAAGTTCAAACTGAGTTCATGCACAGTCTGTAACCCAGTAGGGGAGGGGAGCGAATGAGAATCCATAGAAACTCAACGTCATCTAAGGGCGGTAAGAGAGTAGAAGGGTGCTTGAAAGAGTATTATGTCGAGAAGAACACCTTAAACGTCTGTATTTGCGACAAGTGTTGGGATGAGATGTCCCGCCCTTAGGGGTGGGATTCACAAAGCAGAACCATATGGTTGTAAGCGAGATATTTCTAACTAGCGTATAAACCACCCCTCTTTATTCGTACAATTTATTGAATAGTAAATCAAGGCTAAACTATAACTCTCCTTCCCAATTGGAGGTATGGTGAATAGAAAATTAAAATATAAAATCTTATATTCAATATAATATAATATGTATAAACTGATTCGTCTCACCCAATTTTGACAATGAGATGAGACGTATTAGGTGCTGAGAGAGGGAGTTATAGGTGATAACTCTATCTGATAGAGTATGTATCTCATATATCTCATATCTCATATAATATATATATTATTATTATAATAATACAGAAGGGCTCTCTATAACACCCCTTGTCAGTAGGAGATATATATAGAGAGAAAGAGAGAGAGGGACGAGATGGATGAGATGAGATGAGACATAAAAAAAACCCGTCATCTACAGTTCATGGGTGTAGTTGTGGGGTATAACTCAAATTCTCATGTTTGAGACGTATTTGAGACGAATTGCTAAACTGATATTATCATGAAAGTACGCTAAAAGATGTACATTAGGGCTCTTTATATATCCTATTCTAGGTAAGAATATGTCCCAAAAGGGCAGGTAAAAAATATGGAAGATACACAATGGAACAGTCTCGTTATCGAGATTAACGAATACCTAGAAGCAGACGACACAATCGGAGACAGCCTACGCCAAGTAGTAGTGCTGAACCTTCAAATCGGTGAAGAAAACGCAAGCGAGAGAGACTCGGCACATGGAGCATTGAAGGCTCTTTTGAAAGGCAGAGCAGGTTCTCCTCTTGGACGAAAGGGCAAGAAGCCTTCAGTACCAGCATCAGTAAGAGTCTCAATTGACAAACTCTGTAAAATGGTAGAGGAAGCGGCACTCGCTTACTACAACTATGATTCAGTCATTGGTTCGATAACCTTTGCACGAAAGGGTCTACTCTATGATTCCGCAGAAGCATATGCTAAATCTGTGGTCAAGACAACCCGCACCAAGATGGCAAAGCGTTTCAAAGACGGCCTATGGGATGGGACTCTCGAATCACTTCTTAGTGATTCAGAGGAAGAGTGAATACTCTTCTAAAGCCCCATAATGTAGCATAACAACCTCTAATAATTAGAGTTAGTTAAGGCTTTATGGTGGGGGGAAGAATGGGGCTTCCGTCTTTGGCGGTTTTCTTCCCTCTACCACTTCTTAGGTGATACCTTGAGACTAGTAGAAGAAATCTATATCCGAGCAGAAGAAGATACTATCTGTCAATCCTGCGGAGTAGATATTCTCAAAGGTTCTAATCACCTACTCGAAACTTATGTTCATCAGGGTAAACTATTACCCAATCATTATTGTTTGAACAAAAAATGTAACCCTCCAAACAATGTTCGTCTTAATTTTGTAAGATTTGGAATGCTGCTTGTAGCAGGTTTGGTTGCATACTACTTCTTATTCACCGATTCCTCCCCAATCACTTGAACAAAAACGAGGCCGACCCCCATTTCCGCTGCTTATATACCCCTGAGGGGTCAAGGTGTGTATCATAAGATTGACTTCAATGCGAAGCCTATCTACAGTTTAGTGATACAAACCCTTGAGGGAAGTTGAGAACGGGGCAACAATAGAAGCAGTAACCATTTTGGTGAATCTCCTTCCCTCTCCTATTCCAAATGGAGATAATAATATGAAATGTAATAAGAAATATGGTGAACTAGGTTCAGGAATTGCTTGGACAGAATGCGATGGAGAACTATCACTCTCTAGATATCATGACAAAACAGGTTCTGTACTTTACAGTACCCGTATCTGCGATAAGTGTAGTCATGAACATACTGGTATCATTTGGCAGAGATAATATGCTAATGAAACAGCGTGTAAAAGACACCAGCATCTGGAAACCTAGTTTCCTACAAAGACCTGTAGAACAAGAAGAGAAAAGACAGGCAATTGCTAAGGGATTAGTAATGAAAGGTATGCCAGCCTATCAAGCATATCAAATATCAATAAGGAGAATGAAAATATGAAAACAAGAACACAATACGGAAGCACAATATTTAGCGACAATACGATTAGAAAATCAATCAGTTATACGTTTGATTCACTAGTTCGCCTCAAGTCTTTTTGGACACAACGAGATATGTCTAAAGAATATACTTGGTCTGCTGATTTATCTACTCTACGAATAACGGTAATCTCTTACATTACCTCAGAAGAATTCTTTGCTCTAGGTGAAGAAGAATGAATATATTTGCATTATCAAAATGTCCAACAGAATCAGCACAACAAATGTTAGATAAACACGTTGTCAAAATGCCAACAGAAACTTGTCAAATGCTACACACAAATCAATTGTATTTTGTATACAAGGCAACTTTCTTCAAAGAACCATCTCTTAAAGATTTAAAGGTTTTTCATACCGAAAGTAAATCACATCTAATGAAACCCGCTATGTTAAATCATCCTAGTACAATATGGGCTAGACAATCTGCCCAAAACTTTTCTTGGTTATTTGAACACGGTATTGCTCTTTGTGATGAATATACTTACAGATATGGTAAAAGACATGGTTCAGAAGAAAGAATCTTAATGACTCTTTTTCAAAACGAAACCAAACCTAATTGGCCCCATAGTGGATTAACCCCAGTAAGTATTGCTATGGATAATAGTTTTAGGTTAGACAAGAAAGAATACTCTCAGAGAAATCCCAACTGGACAGGTTGGGAATATGTAATCGACAGTTATCGACACTATTACCTTGAAGGCAAATGGCGATTTGCTGAATGGAAGAAAGATAGAATGCCTAAATGGTGGCCTTCTAATTGGTATGCTAAAAAGTACAACGTGGGTGTACGAGCATACAACGCAAAAAAACCAAGATACCCACACACCCTAATGGAGGAATAAAAATGAATTGGAATGAACAAGTAAAAGAATTTAAAGAACAATATAATGGTGATGAGGATTACATCCATGAATACGTTGATGGATTAGTCCCTATTTACTATACAGACATTATGGATGTTGCGCTGAAAACAAAAGCGTATCAATATGATGTCGTTGAAAGCCAAGTAGATGAACCAATTTGGAAAGTATTGCAACAGGCTATCTTTGCAATATATCTACAAGAATTTAGTGAAGCATTGTTGGAGGAAGAAGAATGAATCCTCGCTGTATTGCCTGTAATAAAGTAATTAGTAAGAATAGACACTATTGCTTTACTTGCTTAACTGAACTGACAAAGGAGGAAGAGGAATGAACTGTGAAGAATGTAACAATCGAGGATGGTATGAAGTTATCAACCGCAGAACAGAAACTATTGAACACGTTCAATGTATGAATTGTGCGCTTCAAGAACAGTTCAAACAGACTCTGACAATAGACCTAGCAAAGGTTTTTATCTCTGCTAGTCATGAAAAGATTTGTGAGATTCTCGCAAGTCTTTGCGTGAATAATGTAGATAGAAATGAACATGATGATTTAGAAAGACTTGATAATTTTGTACAATCAAAAGACTTAATCCCATTACTGGCTATGGCTCAAGCCTATGCCCAGTAAGAAAACTAGGGCGTATGGTGTAATGGATAGCATTTTGGCCTTCTAAGCCGAAGATACGGGTTCGACTCCTGTTACGCCCACCAAACTCAAAGGAGAAATAAAAATGAAAAAAGAAGTAGAATTTAGAATAATAAACACACCTGAGATGCCAGCAATTGTTATCTCAGCAAACGAAAATGATGAGCCTAAAGTAGTTCTGAATACTTACCACAAGTTGTGGATAAGTCTGAACAGAAAGATTATTGCAGGTATTGTTGAAGACTTGTACGGTAAGATGGATTTCATTCTTACTGGATATTTAGAAGAACAATATCTTTTTGAAAAGGAAGATAAACAATTTAATGAGGAATAATTATGAGAGAACTAGGACAAGGACGTTGGGATAAAATCCTAATGCGTAAGATGACAGAACTCTCTGATGCTGATAATTATAGTGAGGCTAAAGAAGAATGGGTTGCTACAGGCGAAGTATGGTGGAGAGGTAACGGAACTACACCCGATTGGGTCGCTGAATCCCACCAAAATCATTGTCTTTGTGGACACACTATTGTTTATCATTTTCAGGTTGTAAATACTGTTAATGGTCTTAGTGAAATTGTTGGAAGCGACCACATTAACTCTTACATGATTATGCGACAAATTGCACAAGAACGTAACGTAGAAGTAGGAACTATTACTGATGAAGAAGTAGAACGTTGGCTAAAACAAAAGGTCGGTTCTATGAAAGCAGAAGCATGGTGGAAAGAAAACGGAGAACAGTTTGAGAAGATGTTTGACAAGGTAAAGGAAGTTGATATTTGGAAACATAGCAAATTCGTAGAATGGAGATATAACACAAAATACGGCACTTCTATCCCAGTTAAAAAACTAATAAAGAAGGCTAAGGGAACCTTTGGGACTGATTCTCATGAAATGGCATCTATTGTATGGCGATGGAATCATCCCGATAACCCAAAGAATCAGCAGACAACAAGAGGATATCCTAATGATAATCTGATGGCTGATTTGTACCTCTATTCTCTAACTTGTGATGGTGATATTGCTGAACTTGAAGAAGAAAAAACTCTCAGAAGAAGCCAAGAACAGTCTGTAACAGAGCGTAGAAGAAGAGAAGAAGAGAATCGACGACAGAGACGTGAACAATTGGCTGAACGGGAAAGAATCCGTAAAGAACAATGGGAAGCGGGTCGTGAAGAACGTGAAAGACTTGCAAGAGAACGCACAATTAGACAGCAAGAAGAACGTGCAAAGCGAGAAAGAGCATTAAAAAGTGCCAACATAGAACAAATGAAATTTATGAATGATGGATTTGTTAATTTATGTGGGTACTATGGCATACCTGCATATACTGACTTTGGATTCGATAATGCTGATTTTAACACTCTATCAAGAATCAAAGGAGTATTGATGGAAGGTAAGTATGGATTAGATGCATCTGCCCTCTCTTCTCTCAGAGTAATCTTTCAAAAGATAGCAACAGAAAAACAACAACGCCAACTCAAGAAACTTGGATTTACTAAGACATTAACTATTGAGCAAGCATATTACCAAATTAAACACTTGGAGGAAAAACAATGATAAAAAAATTAGCAAAAATAGCATTTTGGACAACTGTAGGACTAGGAACAGGAATATTCGCTTTGGGTTTAATCGCTCTTGGTGAATCGAATCAGGAGTTAGAATAGGGTTCTTTAAATAGTACACGCAAGGTAAGATAACACAAACGGAAGTGAAAATATGATAAAACTAAGAATATTGAATGAAACAGGACACACAGAATTGATGCTCTCCTCATCGGAGATTATTGAGCAGATAGACACACACCCGACCCATTGGGCTTTTATTGATGGGGAAATGGTGTCGAGAGAAGAACTCACAGAGATTAATTGGGACGAGGTTACATCAGTAGACCTAACCCCTGCAATCGTTGGAGGAGACCTTTGAGATAGTCTATCTTCTCCTTGCTCCCAACGGGGGAGTCGTTGTTGCTAGTCCTTCAACGGCTTCCCCTTTTTTGGGTGATGTCTGAAAACTTCACCTTTATTGAAAAACAAACCCTCTCTGATTATCTAAGAGCCTTTGGTTGGATATTAACCAATCAAACGAAAAACTTTGGTGATAAAACCATACTAAAAGCAGACTTCTATGATAAGGGAGTATGTATCGCTACTTCCATGAAAGGAGGTAGAATATACTGCGATGGTAAAACTAAAGTCTTGTATAAAGATACAAGATTTGATTCAGTAAGTGAACTATTAGAAACATATCCTAATGCAGTATCAGAGTACAGCGAATGGATATTCATTCAAGAGAAAGAATGGGTATTAGCGAAACATACTGAACAACTACTAACATTCTCAACATTGTCTCAATGGCCTAAAGCCAGTAAGTTTCGGTGCTAGGTATGAGAAAGTACAACACCTATCCCGAACTTAGAAGGATAGTAATACATTTTTTAAGAGACCTATCTAGAAAAGCACGATACGACACATACACCGTAATTAAATCAATTAACAAAGACTCTAATAATGATAAACAGAGGAGATTTATATTGCATACTTATATTCAAAAACACTTATGGGAAGTGAATGAAGCAGTATTAACTGGGTTCTATAAATACATGGAAACAGAATTTAATAGTCTGCTTGAAACCCTAGAATATCACGACTCGAACTGTAAGTTTAAAACACTAAGACAGGAAAAGCCTTGTGCTATTTGCAAACTAGAAAACAGCATGAAGTATTTGGAGGCTTAATATGAAAGAAAAGAATCCTACTTACACAGAAAACAATAGACGTGGCAATAGAGTTGCAACACAATGCCGCATATGCGGAGGTAAACTCTATACTCCTGAAGAAATAAAACAGGAAATGCATGATAAATGCAATAAACAAAACAAAAACACATACATGATGTGATAAATATGTACAATGATATACTGATAACGATACCGACACCTAATGATTCATCGAAAACACACTCTGTAACGATTACAGCGGATAAGGAGATATTTCGGTCACGGACACAAAGCATATCCATGAGTAGAGTCAATAAAGACCCGATTCATACAGGATTGCAACAATTCTTTTCCAATCTTTTTAGAAAGAGTAGAGTAAGAAGATACAGATGGCCTTCGCCAGCAATAACGGATTATCCAGTAATGGTTTCTATAGGTTCTTGTCCTCTTTACATAGAAAAGAACGCAAATAGAATTTCTATAAATGGGCAATCAACTACTTTAGAGATTATGTCTAATGCTATTGCTAGATTGGCATACAAGGCGGCCTTTGAAGAGAACGCATTGAAGTTAATGCCTTTCTTTAATTCTATTCTTTCTATGCCTGAAGAGGTGCGATATGTTATAGAAAATAGAGTTCCTTATCATTTCTATTCAGACTACATTAAGCACGATGTTCGTCTAAATGTTACTCAGATTTCAGATAAAGAATGTGCTATAGAAGTAGGAGATGGGATTTGGGGAAACATCACTATCAAGGAACTTAAGAAGTTCTGTAACTTCTATGTCAATAATAAAAAGAAAGGAGGATGGGCTTATACTTCTCCTGAGAATCTTTACACTAGACTATTAGGTAAGAAACCTACTCAATCAGATTTGAAGGTGATGATTGCCTTCCTTAAGCAAAATAGAACACAAGATATAGTAGAGCGACGTGCTGAAAAATTAGTAGCAGAACTATTGGAGCAATACCCTAAGCAATTAAGAGGAATGAACGGAATTGGTGGCAAAGTAACCGAAATATTCGTTAGAGGCAAAGGATATGATTGGAAACTATCTGCCAATGGTTCTTCTACAGGTACTCAGATGGTATCTACTTTTGTCTGGCAACCACCGAGTAGTCTCGGTGTACATGAGATAGATGTCGGTGATAGAGAATGTCATTGGAAGGGCTCAATCTGTATTGATAATCTTACAGATGGTTCTTCTCTTGGAGACCAGTTTGCAACTAGAGCATTGGCTTTTATTAATGACCAAATAACAATAAAAATGGTTGGAACGATTAGCAGTTATATTACTGCTGAACCTAATAAATATAGAAATGGTGATTTTGATGAGATGCGATGAATGTGGAAGTAGAGAGAATACCTTCGATGAAAGAATGGGCGAAAGAGTATGCTCCATGTGTGGACTTGTTCTTCAAACCGAGTTTGAAGAAACTGTTCATATTGTAGACGCTAATAACGAACTTGCTCGTTCCACTTCTAAAAAACTGGGCTCTGTAATTACAGGTAAAGGGTCTTACAAGTACAATAGATATAACGACAACGTTGTTCCTAAGCACATCACTACAGGTCTAACGATTGCCAATATGGTGCTTAGCGCAGTTACTGGTAATAATAATCTATCAGAGCGAGTAGAAAAGATATACATGGACTGTCATAATGGTGCTTTGGCTAGCAAACAGACCTATGAAGACAGAGCATCAGCGATTGTTTTCTATGCTCTAAAGGAAAACGGAACTCCTCGCACAATAAAAGAAGTATGTGTTGAGTTTGATTGCAGTACCAAACTAGTAATGAGAATTGTTCGTAAGATTAATTCTTTTTACGGTAATAAAATCAATCAATCTTCTATAGACCCTTCTTATTATCTAAATAGAACTGTTGAGAAGATAACAGAAGATATGTCATTTCATCGTCAATGTTTGAAAACAATGGCGGTCTTTGAGAGAATTGTAAGCGTAAATGACTTCAATAAGAGTCGTTGCTACTATCCTAGTATTTGTTGGATAGCGGCAAATCTCTTCGTAAGAGGAGAAATAACTAGAAAGTTAATTTCAGACAAAACTGGAGTTAATGAGAAAAGTCTGTATAAGCAGACAAAATCCATTCTATCTCTGATTGGATTGAAAAAAGTAAATGAGATAAAAGGAAAGGATATAGATAAGATAGGTGAATAAAATGTTTAGAATATTAATGAAAGAAATGAATAAATTTATGGATTGCTCAAATGATGAGCAGAAGATAGAAATGATGGAAACTTTGACTGAGAGATTATACGACGAATGTACGTCTGACATTCAGAAGGCAAATATAATTTCTATCTTTACAGATGCAATGGAGTGGTCTTGATGTTTGAAGGGTGCTGGAATAAGATTGCTAAGTCTATCTATAAGAACTCAGTCAATCATGGCTTTTGGAAAGAAGAGAAGAACGATGGTGAAGCAATGGCTCTGATTCATTCAGAGATTAGTGAAGCACTTGAAGCCATGAGAAATGACAATCCTTCTTCTTCTAAGATTATTGAA
>Ga0209337_1002574_pt1 | contig 13058 bp, 8 predicted proteins | sample LinPmetageLP53_FD_184044 | JGI IMG/M metagenome (GOLD analysis project Ga0209337, IMG submission 184044) | Marine viral communities from the Pacific Ocean - LP-53 (SPAdes) (version 2) | ecosystem: Environmental > Aquatic > Marine > Oceanic | place: Pacific Ocean | collected 2010-02-08
AACTTTGTAGGGCCAGTGTCAAATAGAGTATTTCAGAAAATTAACTCTAATGGAAAACACCCTCCACTACTAACTGTTCAGGATGGATTACCTATGCCTATGGCTAGAACCTTCGATACTTTTGGAGTAACCGACTATACTGATTCAGTTTTGATAGGTGGATATGAAAAGGTTATGCAAACTGAAAGAGATAATGAAGGTAATGAAAGGCAAACTGGATTATGGGAATCAGAAAGAAGACCCGGAATTTTAGAAGGTAGTGGATTAGCGCATTGGGATGAGTTTGAATATTCTGGTATCTTTAGCCAAAGTAGTCATAAAGAACAGGCTATTGTTTATCTAAATACTTTAATGAATAGTTTGTCAGGAGAAACTTGGATTATATCTAAGGCTCTTGCATCTTACAGTGGAGAAGTTATGGAATGTTTCTGTGAGCGTTCAGTATTAGCCATGACCTATCCTCCATCTAATCTAAATGAAATTATTGCTGAGAAGGGAGTATTACAAAGAATGCTTCTGTATGTTTGGGAAGTACCTGAGTTTATTCAGCATAAAATGAGAGAGGAACAAATTGACAAAGCAGGTACTATTGAAGAAGTAAACCAACCTATTGATAGATACGCTGATGCTTTATTTAATTTATATGAATTAACGAGAGAACGATTTAATCAAGTAGGCGGCGACCCTCTGAAAACAATGACATTTACTCCTGATTTTAATGCTGTATTAAAGTTAGAATACAACAACATGAAGAATTACTTGAATAATACAAGAGCAGATGTGGCTAAATTAGCAGGTAACTTTACTACTCGATTAATGAAGATAATGATGAAGGTATCAGTGCTATGTTCTATTGCTTCGGCCCCTGCTATCAAGAAAGAAGAAGACCGCTTTATCGTCACAGGAACCAATGTAAGACAAGCGGCCACTATCGTCCGACAGTGTTATATGACTCTTGTGGATTGGTTAGAACGAAGCCTAAGAGTTAAGCGTCAGTCTATTGCTGAAGCCTCGCTAGAACCAACATTTATGGAAATGTTTAAGAATATGAGCGAAAAATCCGAAGATGGTTTAGTAAACAAAGCGAAATATCTGAAGCAAGTAGGTACGAAAACTAAGAAATCTCAATCACAGATTTACAGACATTATGAAAGAGTTAGACATAAGTTTGAAGAAGAAAAGCATGGTCGTAGTACATACATAAGAAAAATAGGAGTTGAAGAATAATGAAGTGGGAAAACACATATCTAGTATTTGAAGTATCAAAAGGGCCGAAAGTAATAATTGATTCATTAGACACATATGGTGCTGATGGATGGGAATGCTGTTCTATGTTAATAGTAGCAGGTTCTCAGATTGTTTGCTTTTTGAAGCGAAGAACAGATGCAGATGAGCCTAAACCCGATAAGGAAGAAGAGAAACTTAGTAAACTATGGGGTACTAATTCCTCTTCAACATCAAATAAGGAATGATTAAAATGTCAGTATTGGCATTGGATATTGAAACCAAAAATATGTCCTATGAAATAGGCGGATTTGGTAATACGCATATGTTTCAAGTATCAACAGTTGCTACTTGGGATGGTAATACTGGAACAGTTTATGTTGATGAACCAGTTGATTCATTTGCTAAGTCAGGTCACATAATTAAATCTCTTAGACAATTAAAGTATGATTTAGATGACCATTTTCAAAAGGGCGGACTGCTGTTAGGACATAACATAGCGGCTTTTGATTTACCTATATTGAGAGATTCTATGGATATTTATTGCATTAATAAATATGTTAAAGAGAAACAGTATATTGATACTTCAAAAATACTATTGAAGGAACATGGCGAGAGATTTCAATTAAAGAATCTAGTAAAATGCACAATGAATGATTACAAGTTAATGGATAGTGCAGATGCACCTAAGTTGTGGAAGATGGGTAAATTCGATGAAGTGGTGGAGTATTGTATGAAAGACACACAGTTAGTTTATGACCTTTGGAAATACGGACAAGACAATGGTATTGTTAAGGGGTTTTCCATAGAAAATGAAGAGTTTAGAGATATGGAGGTGAAATGGTAATGGACGGATGGAGTTGGTTTGGGTTAATAACTTTTGTTATTGTACTCATGCTTCTATTCTTTGCGGCATTTGGTGGTAGTAATATCTCAGATGAAACTGTTGAAGATTATATGAAGCGTTTGATGAAGGGTAACAAAGGTAATTCATAATGCCTCTGAAACAGAAGTGTATCTTCTGTAAAGAATCAACAATTGCCAAGAGGCTTCTTGGTTTTTATGTTGGTTCTAATAAACAGGCTGAATTATGGGAATGTCGCTCTTGCCGTGGCATTTGGTCGAAAGACACTAAATTAGGAGAGGGGGCTTAACGGCCCTCTCTCCATTTTTTTTGGCTTTTTGAAAACACAAAATTGGTTTTTATTAAGCGTGGGCTATAACCATCCAGCCGGTCGTTATTGGAGCAATTGAATCATTTGCTCCTTGTATAGTAACTGACTGTTGTGGAGTTAATGTAATTACATTTGCAGCAGTTACACAAGCCACTGTTCCTGTTGCTCCCGCATGTTGTCCCAAATCAATTGTTTCTCCACCAGCAGGAGTAATAGTAATTGAATTAGTAGGGTCTATATTTTTAATGTAATGGATTTGATTTGCTACGGCATTTGGCATAGCAAAAGTATGACCTGCTGGTGCTAAATTAAATGAATAAATCACTTTCTTTGACAAAGTAGGAGCAGGAAGCCCTGCCGCCACATCTAATACTTCATAACCAGCAGAAAAGGTTCCACCCGATATTACACCTATTGTACCTGTAACTGTTTGGTCTGCGGCTATTGTGGTTGTTGCCGTCATTGAACCTGTAACTGCTAATACATTTGAACTACTAAAAGTTAGATTTGCTTCAGCATTCATAGTATCTGCCGTTAATGCAGTAACTATTCTATCGTTAGCACCATTCGTCAAAAAGTCTGAAACATCAACTGCAATTGTAGCAGTTGAACCTTCAGCCGGAGTATGGGTAACATCTATTCCTGTTCCAGCCGAAACATCAGTCATATAGTTTCCAACGGTATCTGTTCCTAATGCAACGCTATTTGCTTGTATTGTAGCCGCACCACCAGCCGCTACCGCTATATCTCCTGAAACATTTCCAAAGATTGCATCTTCTAAATTAGTAAATGAAATCTTTTTCTCAGTACCATTATCAGAGAATACAAAATGGTCTTGTGTTTGATGTAACCCAGTACCACCTAATGCTGAATAACCATCAATATCTAAACCAATTCCATCTGTTTCAGGACTCGTTAGGTATTGTATTCTTCTTGTTGCTTTAGCCGCACCTTTATTCACTTCTAAAATAGCAATAGGAATATCACCTGCGGTTAAATCTGCAACTTTATCAACACCTGCCGCATGTCTAATTTTAACCACATTGGAACTATTGACTACAATTACAGAATAACGGTTTTGCCCTGTTGAATCTGCCGTCTGCTCTTGAAACTGAATAGTTGCATCAGTTACAGTACCACTATGAATTATTTCTGTAATTGTTGCTTCAGCCGTAGCCGCTTGTAATACTCCGCCTCTAACTACCTTACCTGTTCTAACAGTAATTACAGTTACAGAAGTACCATCATTCATTTGCATATTGAAGTTTTTAGAACCCGTACCAACTGCCGCAGTTAAAGCCGCATAGCCTGTTGTAGCCATAGCGTTTAATGCTTTAATTAATCCTGAATGGGGGAAATCCACACCATCAACAGGTTGCCCTGCTGAACCATTATGCGTACTATTATCTCCCATTTTTGTTATATATCCACTGTTAATGTATTCGTTATCTGCCATATTACTCAACCTCGACTTCTATAAAAAACTCAACTTCTTCACTTGTGCTAAAAGGACCAATTGCATCAAAAGGTATTCTTAAAAGTAAATTACCTGAAGAATCCTCTAAACTAATTTCTCTTAATGTTCGGCCTGTGATTGATGATTCGGAACCCTGTACTGTGATTTTCCACTGAACAGTATTTTCGGCTGATTTTACACCTACTGCACTTACATTACTGCTTAACAGTGGAACATCTAATTCTGTTTGCGAAGGAGAAGAAGCGTTTCCGCCAGAACCAACATTTGATTCATTAAATGTACTAACTAAATAACTTGCTATGAGCGATTTTCCTTTATCTGTTATCATAATTCTTCCTCCACTAAGTCGGTATATACAACAGACTCCCCGCCTGTGAATCCCATTGGAGTCGTCGATGTATTTAATACTGAGCCGAAACCAAGAGTAGCACCTCCGGTAGCAAGTCTCTTTCTTATCTTAATTCGTATTTCTTTTACCTTCATGTCTTCAAAGTAGTCTAATGATTTAGAAGGTTCTTTAAATTCTCTTGGTCTTGTTAATCCTGACATTTGTACTCCCGCTAATAATAATTCAGTAAATCTCTCAGCAAGATTTTTAGCCGTATTTCCTAATTTTAATTTAGAGAACCCATCTAAATAATGTTCTATTTCTATAATTAGGTATGTGTTTCTTCTAATGTTCTGTGAAGGGAAAGATATTTCTATTTCATCAGCAGGTCGCAAAGTGAATATATCTTTACCTCTAACTTCTATATCAACCAATTCTCCTACCTCATTATGTATAGATAATAATTTACTGGCTCTCGCATCTGCATCTTTTTGAGTATAGATGCTTTCATCAGTAATTTCTAAGGTTCTTCTGTTTCCTGTTTCCTTTATGTTTCTAACATTTTTTCTATGTGCCTTTAGATTTCTCCCATAGATAATTACTTCATTATATTGGTCAAAGAGTTTTCTTTCCTTTGTTAAATGCTTTACGCTATATGTATCATCCATTTCAAAAATAAAAACTTTTGGTTTATTTAGTGAAGAATCCGCATCTCTTAATAAGAACTTCTTATCATGTAATAGTCTTCTATTTTTCTTATCTAATATATAATTAGACGCAGTTAATAGGCTAACTCCTTTATATTCGGGGGATAAAAACACAGGGTATTCCGTAATGTCTTGTTTTTCAAATTCTAAACCTTCATCATCAAATAAGTCATTTAGTAAATCATCTGCTTCAAAACAAATATTAACACCGCAACCAATCGTTGCATCTGTATAGTTTCCTTTTATTTCTTTTGACACCGTAATATCGAATGTTTCCCCTATTGATACGGCCCCTACCATATGTCTAAGGTTAGAAAACTCAAACTCATGCACATTTAAATCAGATATATATGATACCTGCATTTGTGATAATATGTTATTTATTCCATCAGTAATACCAACCGAAAGGGTATCACTATGTTCTAATAATTTACTTGAACCAAAACAATCTGAAGGTGTTCGATATACTAAATGATTACCTGACCCTTTATTGCTTGGGTCGGCTATAATATACATAGAAGATACCCCTTCACCAAATCCTGTTTCTGAATATAATCTAGAACCAATATTTGTTGGGTCGCCATATCTTACTTCCCCCGTAAATTGCTCATGTCTGGCATTATGTAATTTGAAAGACTTAGTAGGTTCATAGCAACTATTCTCATATGCTTTCTTAGTATATTCAGGAGTTAGAGTATTTATTTTAATTTTTTTAGGACTAAAATCATAAAATGTGTTTTCTGCGGTTCTCATCACTTTATACACTTTACCAATAGTACCTGCATTATCAATTACTATCTGATGTTTAGTACAGTCAGCAGTACGCTTAATTGTATGAGAAACAACATAATGAATATAACTTGGAATAGTTTCATGTAATCCTTTAAGCGTTTTATTAATGCTGGCCGCCCCCGTAGCGTCACTTGTGTAATATGCTTCAGTAGTTGTCGAAGCCGATACGGGCGAGGTTGGGAAAGCATAAAAACCATGTTTATTCAGTCCATATTGTTTGCCATGATGGCTAACCAAATAGCAACCTGTTAGGTTAGGTGCATAGTTTAACCAAGCATTATTCTTTTCTGTTGGGTTATCAGCACCGTCAATATCTCTTACCGTAAACTCATATAATTTTGTATTAGTTGAACCTACTCCTACAACTGTTTGAGAAGCACTATAACAGTTAGAACCTGATTTATTTACAAATTTCAAATGAGGCTTAAATAACATATATGCTCCATCAGCAATATATGGTGAACTACCATCACTACTTTCTTTTCCTTCACTTTTATAGAACCCAAACCCTTGGTTTGATTTAGTTTCTAACATGACTTTATGAGGCGCAGTAGCGGTTCCTCCCATACTTTGTAATAGCGGAACTGCATTTTCTATTTCTGATGAAACTACACCAGCACTAATATTGCTTTGTCCTCCATCTTCAATATCAAATCTATCTAAGAATACTGCTAAAGTATCTGCATACAAATGTTTAAGATGACCTTCTTTATTATTTATGCTTTTAATAACTTCTGAAATTTGCATATTTCCTTCAGTGTGGACTAGCGATTCATCAAGAACAAGACTATATTTTAATAATCTATTTGCATCTGAGTAATCATTAAACTTTATATCGTAGTAACAGTATTCCATAATTAAATAATCTTGGCCATATGTTTGATTAGCCGCAGTCTTACCTAAATATTGGCCAGAACTTAACCAAATATGATATTGAAGGTCATTAGTTAATGCAGATGTAGCAGCATCAACTAATAAACAATAATCATAGTCTCCTGAATAGGGTTCATTTCTTAATCTATATCCAACATAATTTCCAGCAGAGGGAGTAGCATATTGAAATGTGGCGGTATCATAAGCAATTAGTTTATTTGCATCACGCCCTTTAATTGAATAATATGTACCCGTCCAAGAAAAACTGTCAACACCCGTAGTAACATAATTCGTATAGTCCGAACCGCTATGGGTTTCTAATAATGAAATCCTAACTCCCCTTAGAGCGTTTGCTCCAATTGGCCCATAATCAGTTAAAGCAGTTTTGAAGTTTCTTTGTTCGCCAGAACTTTCTCCACTATGGTCCTGAACATCTAATTCATCAAGGTCTGAACTAGAAATAATAATAGCAGGTCTTGAATTACTTGAGGAAACAACTTGGTGCGTATCTATTCCTCTTTTAGCGATTCGCACACCGGATAATACTGTTCTAGAAGTTTCTAAAACGGAAAAAGTCGGAGGTAAGGCAATACTCGCTGTTCTTTTTTCCGAAGCCAAATTGTCAATTAAACTATAATGGTCGTCACCGGCATTGTCTGGCAAATATAACTCATGGTAAGAATCATCATTATCTTCTGCATAACCATCCATAGTACCTGTTCTGCCCGCTTCATTATTCATAACTGCACCTTTGACCATATGAATTGCGCCATCCATAGGCATAGATGTGAAAGTATCTTTTGAATTGTGTCCTCTAACATACAAATCTTCATAGGAATCTGTATCAATACAGAAAGCAAATACCGGCTGTCCTACGGTTAACGCGCAATCATCATTAACATGAGGGCCGGTTAAACCATACTGTGCGCTAAATTCAATAATCTGCGCCCACGCTTGAGCCGCCCCATAGCCAATATAATTTCCTTTAGCAGTAAAGAAAAGATAATTTTTACTTTGATGTAGTTTGCTTTTTTCATTTGTTGTACCGCTTACATAATCGGGTGCGGCAGATAAGGACAATCTATTATTAGAAGTATCATAACTGCCTACTGTTAGATTATTACCGCTTGCATCTTGAATTGGAAACAGATTAGCCATTCTATTAATCACATCTAACTGTAATGTTTTATTTTTACTAGGTAAATTTTCAGCATCCACAGAATTAAAGTGCCAATCTAATGTCATTTCCACCAATCGCAACATACTAAACTTTTTTAAAGAGTTAATGGCTGGTGCTGTGGATATTGACATTATTGGGTTATTATCATCTGTATCAGAAATTGACGAGCCTCCCCCTAAGTAAGTAGTATGAGGATTAGATATGCTAGAAGGATTTCCTTTATTTTTTAACATGATACTAAAGTCTGTTAAATCTCTTGAACCATAGTATAGGCTAGTTTTCCTTAAATCTGATTCTGGTAATAAATCAGAAGTAGTAAATAAGAAATGTCTAGATACTTTACTATCCATCTGCCGTAATGTTCTTTCCCATGTTCTTCCTATGTTACCATTCATAACATGAGGTAGTCCGGCAATAGGGTATCTTGCTCTCACTGTCGCAGTATTTCCTGTTAGGTAATAATCAAAAAAGTTTGTTCCTCTTGACGGTTTATTTCCTCGTCTTTCATAAAATCCTTGTGACTCTCTTACTGTACTAAATGAAGAATCATCTCTATGAGTTTGAGTAATTGTTGGCGTACTGCTTGTATAAGAAGGCTGGAATCTATGAGCCATAGCATAATAATTAGTTTGGCTAAGAACATCATAATATCCTCTTGCATCAGAATTGTCATTTACTGTTGATGCGGTACTACCATCTAATTTTATTTGGGTCAAAGACTCTATTGGAAATTCATCAATTGCCGAGTAGTTGCCTTCTTCTAAATCAACAAACTTGTAATATGGCGAACCATATCTCTTAATGTAATTAGTAGTAATAGTTGAATCTGAATTGTCATGTATATTAATATTAAATGGCAATAGTCCTTTAGTATTACTAATATACGGGCTGGCTAATTGAAGCAAAGATGCAGGTCGGTTAATAAAATACATGTCAGTTGTATTCTTTTGAGATAATTTGTAAATATTATTACCGTTACTTGCAGTTGAATCTCTATCTAATCTAATTTCATTATAAGAATAATGTGACCCACTACTACCCGAACCTGCTTCTGCACGAATAAAATACCCTTGAAATGTAAATACCCCACTATCTTCTGCAAATACAGGGTCGCCTCTTTTGAAATGAGTATTAATTACGGCAGAAGAAGTAGTAATTCCTCCCGATAATGATGTTGCTTGAACATTCATTGTTGTGTCTGTTAATTTCATTAAGTCACTTTCATATACATCTGGACTACTTGATGTGAGAACAAACTCTTGGTTTGCATCTGTATCATTTCTATCAACTCTCCCTAAATATAATCCTATTCTCGGTGCAAGAGTGATGGTAGTATCACCGTCTTCTCCCTTACTGTTTAATACTACAAAATCACTTAAACCATTAACTACATCATAACTAAAGTAATTGCCGGAAACATCATCTTTCAATTTCGCTTGAAAGGCTCTGTCGTTTTTGATATTACCAACACTATCAAAATTATATCCAACCGCTTCAGCATTTGTATTTTCTGAAGTACCTCCTAAGAAAAACTCTTTATTTCCTGTTTTAGTATAAACAGGCGGAGTAGCGGTAGTCCTGCTTGATACCGATACACCACTTGTAAAATATATTCCCTTATCTGATGCGCCTTCTAGTGAACTAACTGTATTTGAGTTTACAGCACTTGCACTAAGAGCCTTTTTGAAAGTATAGTGTTTGTTAGATGAACCTACAAAAATCTGTTCAGAAGAAGAAGCGGTAGCACATGCACCAAACTCTATAATAATATTGGGTTGGTCTGGCTGTGAAGAAACAATTCCTATGAAATCACCATTAACATTGTATAAAGTATCTCCCACATTTAATCCTGCAATTGGCGTATTGAAAACAACTGAAATGTCGCCTAAAGCAAGATTAGCATAAAATGTAGCATTTGCGCCTCCACCTGTTTTACCCGCAGAAGCATTAGATAAAGGCGACATAGAAGAGTGAATTAAATCAGAAGTAAATAATGTATTTTTATTTATAGTTGGGCCAATCAATTTAGAGAAGATATTGCGGCCAGCAACCTCAACAACTGGCTGACCCATTTCTATATCTTCCACTATCTCTTCTATTTTTCCATCAAAGATTTCTAAATCCACAGTAAACTTACCATAGTTATAGTCTATACTTGTTTTAGAATTAGCCACTGGTCGATAGTGTGTTCTTTCTGGCTCTAATCTATAAAATTGATGTGTTTTATCGCCAAAAGAAATCCGTATTTCTTTTTCGGCATAGTTAGGCCCAACTAAAGTAACAATAGCATTATTGTACCTTGATTCAGTATAAGAACCTAAAGTAATATTATTTATTTTATATGTCAAAGTATCTATATCTAAAGGATGGCTAGTCAATGCACTTAATCCTGTATAAGTAACATCAGTATCTAAATCTAAAGTAGCCATTAATGTTCTTGTTTTAGGCGACCACATTCTTCTGTAAATCTTATCTTCTGCACTAAATGGTGCAGAACCACGATTTGTAAAGGTTGATTCTGTTTCTAATCTCCAATAAGATTGACATACAACAGTATGTAAGCCAGAAGAAGCGGCACTAACGGTGCTAATAAAACCTATATAATCACCAATCTTAACTTCTTCATGTTGGCCCCAAAGGGTTCTTGCATCATAATTTCCGTCTGTCTTAAATTTGAGATTTGTACTGCCACTTGTAATTGAGTCTAATGTTAATTTTGTTTCAAACCAATCTGTTAAGCCCGATTCAGCAATCTTTTCTTTTAGAACATATTTATCATTTAGTACATTTTTTGAAGTAAATGTTCTATTACCATCAACCACTCTAGATTCAGCAAAACTAGCCTTGTCTTTCATTGAACTAAATACTCTTGAACTAAACATATCCATTACTTTATTCAAAACTTTAGGTGATTCTTCATAATGTAAATAAGTAAGAGGGCCGACTCTTCCAGCAGTACCATTAGAGTCATCAGTATCTCTTCGGATATTAGGAAAATTAGTTGTGTAATCAGTAAATGAAGTGACTGCGGAAAATTGATTTTTATCGTCATAATAATAAGAAGCAGAACTTGATGTTGCGGGATTATCCATTTTTCTTTTGTTGTCTATTAATGTAGTGGATAATGTAAACTTGCTTTTATCTATAATTTTTGAGTGTGCATCTTGAACAGTAACAAATACTGAATATTTATCACTTAGAGCAATTGCTGAATTATCTGTGCTATAATTATAACATAATCTGTATTTGGTATTATGGTCTAACTCATTCTTTTTGTTGAGTCTGTCATTATAAAAAAACCAAAGTGGATTAGTCACTATAAAATTAGTTAGATGCGTACTATCAGAAGAAGTAACTAATGCACCAGCCGAAACAGCAACAACTGAAGTATCTGTTATTGTTGGCCCCTTGAATACAATAAACTTCGTACCTTTAGGTATTTCACTACCTAACTTGGGAGTAAACTCTAAAGCGTCTCCTTCCACATCATCGGTAACTTCAGCAGTAATTTTAGCAAAATGATGCTGTTTATTATCATCAGCAAATAATAGAATAAAATAATCATGTGTAAGCAAATTAATAGAATTATATTGTTGCCCTGTTTGAGTTTCATTAAAATAAGTTTTAACTCGATAGCCGGGAGTTTTTGCTAAATTTTCACTATAAGAATTATATGCACCTGTTGTTTCTTTAACCATAGTAGTGGCTGTACTTGCATCATTTCTTATTTCTGCACATATGTATTTATTAGCCGCCGACGCAGTATTAGTAATAGAAGGATTTGTAGGGCAGTCAAAATTAACATTAAACCCTGCATTATTCCAAGTAGTGTTTCTTGCAGTATCTTTATGAACACCTGTTTTACGAACATATACTGCCATTACATATCCACCTCTTCAAAGGTTAAAAATAAAAGTGATTTGTCGTGATAAGGATAAAGTGATTTACCATTAAAAGCAGAATGAATATGCTTAGTCATACTTAATTCGTGAAAGACTCCATAAAATTGACTATTAGTATATCCTATATGGTCTGGGAATGAAGAAGCCGTAGCATGAGTATTGGTTCCATTTGCACCCAAGTATAAATCTTCAGCAACTAATTCAAAGTCGTTGTCATCTTCATTATGAGTGACTGTTTTAGAAGTCCCTCCACCAAATAAAATACTTAATTTTCTAGTATTGTTATCAAACGATACTCCTACATGATAAGAATTATTTACATAATTTGCTTCTTTGGGGGCTTTTTGATAAATTGTTTCTGAGTTTAGGGAGGAAGAAGGAGTACCGCTAAGATATACAGTAGTAGTGCTTGTCGCTGGCCAACCGGAACCAAACGCAACAGTACCAATGGACTTAAAATTAAATCCACTTTTAATAAATAATTCTTGGCCTAAATGATATAAATTAGATGCTGGGTTTGTACCCGATGTAAAAGACGCACCGCCTCCATGTGCGCTACCTCCTAGTGTTTCTATTTTAGTATGGGTTAATCTTCCTTGACTGTCAAAGCCACCTGCTAGAATATCAGTAGTGTAAGTGGATGGTTGAATGTGGTCGGGATAAATAAGAGTGTTACTAACTAATGTTGTAGTGGTGCTACCAGTGGTCAATTGGACTTCTATTTTATATGATGCTGGATTATTAGTATTGGTTGTATGATATGTACCTGCTAGTACCACATCAGTAGTAGCATTACATAAATATATTTTCAAATTAGTGCTATAAAATATAGCCATTTTATGATTTGCTCGGTTAGCCGCTTGAGTAGCATGCGCCCTCGGTAAATGCTTATCAGAATAATAGCCAGAAGTAGTAGTATATGGAGCAGTATGCTCTCCATCGGGGAATGTCTTTTTTGAATCGGTAACTGTTGTTGCCGATGTTCCGGTAGTATGATTACCACTACCGTTTACATCATATGGAGTAATTATTGCATCAAAACAAAATGAACCTTTATGCCCCCAAATACCATAAGGTATGTCATTTGAAGTATCTGCATCTGAACCAATATCAGGAACATTATCGCTATAATTTATTTTAATACAGCCATTACACATTACCGGAAAAACCAATCCATTCTTATTTCCTAATGATAATGTCTGCATAATAATCACACCGTCAAAGCAACAACAAACTCTAATGTAAAACTTATTTGCATAGGTTCTTCAGCATTAAAATCACAACTAAATGATTGAACAAATCCGTTTAAACCTTCATCAGTAGCACTATTTGGAAAATCTGTCAAAGCCAAAATAGCCCCTTCATTATCTAAAGTATCGCTAAAGCCTCTTGCTGAAAAA
>Ga0209337_1002579_pt1 | contig 13043 bp, 27 predicted proteins | sample LinPmetageLP53_FD_184044 | JGI IMG/M metagenome (GOLD analysis project Ga0209337, IMG submission 184044) | Marine viral communities from the Pacific Ocean - LP-53 (SPAdes) (version 2) | ecosystem: Environmental > Aquatic > Marine > Oceanic | place: Pacific Ocean | collected 2010-02-08
AAAGAAGGTCTATTAGACCAACTAAAGGCTTATGTTGCCGATTTATTAGCTCCTAAAGCTGAAGCAGTAGAAGAGGAAGCAGTTGAAGAAACTGTTGAGGAATCTGTTGAAGAGGTTGAGGAAGTTGAAGAGGAAGTAACAGAAGAGCCACAGGATGCAGTTGATGTTGAAGCCGTTAATGCAAAGCTTATAAAGGCTGAGCTTATGGAGTCAATTAAAGCTGAGTTGACCGCTAAAGATAGCGAGTTGGCAGAAATGAAAAAAGAGCTGGACAAAGCCAAAGCATCAAGAAAGCCATTAGAGGCAAAAGAAGATGTAACTAACCCAGAAGCCAAATTTGAAGAGGTGGATGAGTTAGGAGCTGCAATCCTTAATATTTTAAAATCTTCATATAAAAGCTAAAATTAAAAAAGATGGCAAATTTTATTACACAATCAATCTCATCTACTTACTCAGGTCAGGAATTTACAGAAATTCTTTTTGCACCTCAAGAGGGTAGTTCAGATTTAGCAGGTATAAGGGTTATACCTAACATTAAGGTTAAGGCGAATATGTACCTTAACAGCTCACTAACGAAAATCGTTAGAAAGTATACTACTTGTGGTTTTGCTGCAACTGGTGGAGTAACATCTGTTTCAGATAGAACTTTAGAAGTATCTAAATTAAAAGTTAACCTCGAAGAATGTGGTGATGCTTTTTACGGTACTATCTTTGAAGAGTTTTACGGTTCTGGTACTGCAATCGATGATCTAACTGATACTGTTGTAGGTGAAGTTGCTCGTAAAAGAGTTGCTGAAGCAATCGCAGACGATAACGGGAGAATGGCATGGTTCGCTGCTTCTACTGCTGCAAGTTCTGACTACAACCAGTTTGATGGTTTTGTACAGTTGTTTGTTACAGGTTCTGCTTCTTTAGGAAAATATGTAGAAATGACAGCTATTTCAAATGTTGAAGATACTAACGGTGACTTGGTTGCTGATGGTGCTTATACTCTTTTGAAATCTGCTTACGAAAACCAAACTAAGGTTTTAAGACAAATGCCTAATGCATCTAAGAGCTTTAGAGTTACTGCTACAATCGTAGATAACTTGATGACTACTTATGAGCAGTTAGGAACAGGAAATGCTCTAGGGCTTCAATTATTACAAGATGGACAATCTCTTACTTTCAGAGGTATTCCAGTTGTAGAGGTTACTGGATGGGATACTCAATTAGCTGATGCTACTAACCCTAACTCAGGTGGTTTAGGTGCAGACATAGGTAAAAATATGATGGTTTACACAGTAGATGATAACTTGGTTATCGGTACTGATGTTGCTGATGCTGGTTCTCAGTTGAAATTTAGAAGTAATGATGATGACGATGAGTTATTAAAAATTATTGCTAAGTACAAGATGGGAGCTCAGTTCGTATTTGGTGAGTTGATTTCTTTCTACTTTTAATATAAAGCCCCTCTTTATGGGGGGCATTTTTTTAACTAATAAATTTTATAGAGATGTCAGAAATTTCAACAGATATTTTAATAAGTTGTAACGATGAGAACCGCAGAGGTGGTATCAAAAGAGTATTCGTTATCAACAAAGATGATGTAACTACTTTCACTGCTTCTACTGATAATCATTCTTATACTGCCGTTACTTTAAGCACTACGGATGATAAGTTTTTCGAGATTGAAGGAGAATTAGAAACTAAGTTATACAGTTCAGAAGGTTCTCGTGAGAATGGTTCTATTTCTTATGAAACTTCTTTGGAAGTGTTCTCTCCAAAAATGGAGAAAGTAAAAGCTAAAGGAATTAACAGTTATGTTGAATCATGTGGTTTAATAGTAATCTTTGAAACTTACAACAAAGAAACTAACGATAATAAAGCTTTTGTACTAGGATTCGATGAAATCATGGGTAAAGATGCATCTGTTGATGCTATTGCTAATGAAGTCTTAGAAGCTGAATTACAAGGTCAAAACGGTTATACAGTAACTTTTGCTGGAAAGCAAGCTCAACTAGTAAGAGAGTTTGTAGGTTCAATAGTGACGAACAGCTCAGGGACAGTATCACTAGGTTCATAATATTGTTTATGGTGGATAGTTGCTTAGCAACATTGGGAGAGTTTGATGCTCTCCCTTTTTTTATTAATCTTAAATATGAATAATTTTATTATATTAGTATTATGAGCAAATTTATTATAAAACCTAGTTTTTTAGGTAAAAAAATAATGGGTTCAGTGGGTGTTATTAATCTAACTGAGAAAACAAGTCAAAAGGATTTAAAGAAATTATACAACGCTGGTTTTACTGATGTTGTATCACTAGAAAAGGTCAAAGATGAGCCAAAAGAAGATTAGTAATATAAAAGCTAGTACCGTAAAAACTGACCCGATAACTACTCCGATAGTTAAAAAGGAAAAGCGGCCTAATCAGGACATTGAACAAAAGTGGATACCATTTTTTCAAGATTCCGATAACATCTATGTAAATGATTTAGCAAAGAGAGCAAGAAGGTCTAGTACTCATTCAAGCATAGTAAATCAAAAGATAACATTTATTAAGGGTAAAGGATTCACTTTTAAAGTTGATGGTGAAAATGTTAAGTACGATGAGCTACCTAATGACTTTAAAGAATGGTGCAATGAAGTTAACCCAGATGGTGAGAGCTTATACGAGGTGTTTAGTGATATTATACAGTCTTATGTAATAACTGGTAATGCTTACCCTCATATTAAAAAAAGCGGTGACTATACTGCTTTATATTGCTATGATGCTACAACGGTTAGAAAAAGTAAAAAAGGTGATATTGCATACTTATCCAACTTTTGGAGAGATATAGAATTATCAAATACACCATCTGCTCAGTATCCTGTAAATGAATTAGATTTTTTTGATGGCACAAACCAAAAAGAGTTTTTAATTCACATCATGCGTAAATATCCAGAGTTTAACTTTTATGGATTGCCTGATTACGTAGGGGCTTTAGATTGGATTGATATTGAGTACAGAATGTCAAAGTACAATATCGATAAGTTTGATAATGGCTTTTTTCCTAGTGTATTAATTCAGATGTTTGGTGAAGTTCCTGACGGGATGAACGCTCAACAATATGTAGAAAAGATAAAAGATAAATTCACAGGAGAGGCAAATAATGACAAATTCTTAGTTGAGTTATTAGATAGCCCTGAGCAAGCAGCAAGTATAAAAGAGTTTGAAAGGGAAAGAGATGGCGAATTTATGGAACTATCTCAACTAACAACAAAAGCAATTATAACAGCTCATAGAATTACTCCAAGTCTAGCTGGTATTGAAACAGGTGGTAAATTAGGAAGCAATCAACAGTTGAAAGATGAATACGACAAATTTATGAATAGTGTTGTAATACCTGACTTTCAAGAGCCATTATTAAAAGTCTTAAATAGAATTATAAAGCGAGATACAAAGTATTCTAATATTGAAATAGGAGTTTTAAATGTTTCTCCAGTTGGTGATAGTGCTAAAGTTGATTTAAATGCAGTTGTAACTATTAACGAAGCCAGAAAGATGTTAGGCTTAGAAATGTTAGAAGATGCAAGAGGTGAATTATTTGTTAATGAAAATGCAGTTCAGAATATAGAAGATACTGACGAGGTAGAAGATGAAATAAATAACACTTATCAAAATAGTATTTATTCTAAAACTTATGCTGATTACCCAGATAGTGCAGTTAACAACGCAAAGAGAGGTATAAAGTTAAATGATGAAGTAAACAATAAATGTGCTACTAATGTAGGAAAGCAAAGAGCGCAAGATATATCTAATAGAAGAGGGTTAAGTTTCAGCACTATAAAAAGGACTTTTAGTTATTTATCAAGAGCTGAAGAGTATTATGATCCTAGTGATACTAAAGCTTGTGGAACTATAAGTTATTTATTATGGGGAGGTAAGTCTATGAAAAGCTGGGCTGAAAGTAAGATAAAAGAAATTGAAAAAGGTTAATTATGGCGTATAATACAGAGATGATGACCTCAACGGAGGTAAGTGGTCAAGCTATAAATGATAATTATTTTGATACTGCTTATTTTGATAAGTACATTTTAACTAGTCAAAGAAAGTATGTAAAAAGTGTATTAGGTGTAAAGTATTATGATGAATTATTAACTCAAATTGCTGGAGTTAGTTTAACGGGTGATAATACTATTATCTTAAATCAGTTTATAAAGCCTATGTTAGCTCATTACATAGTCTATGAAGTATATTCTAAGGTGCATACACAGCTTACTAATCAAGGATCTATGGAAAATAATACAGAGCAATCTAGTCAGGCTAGTAGCTTCCAATATTCACAATCTAGAGATTTCTATATTAACAAAGCTGACTTTTGGAAAAAAGATATGATTGATTATATCAAAGAGGAAAAGAAGTTAGATAGTACAAAGTTTCCATTATTTGATGACTGTGATACACCTCCACAAGTAAATAAAAAAGGCATTATATTTTATTAAGATATGGCGATACTACATAAAAATATTTCGGCTAGTGCTGACATTCATGTTCCTAAATGGCTTCCTAGTGCTAATAATGGAGACTATGCTTTTAAGAATGAAAAAGGAGAGTTAGAAAGTATTGATGAGCTTTTACTTCCGGGAGCTTTAAACTTTGTTGATGGTAGTGTTGCTCCTCCTACAACTTCTACGGGTGACATTTACATTTTATCTAGTGGTGCAAGTGTTAATGCTGGTTGGGGTTCTGTTGCCTTACAAGATTGGGTACGTTATGACGGTACTGCATGGAATAGCTTAACACCTCAAAAGAGTAGTTTATGCTATGATAAGACTGCTGATAGTTTAAAGTTCTTTAATGGTACTGCGTGGGCTGCTATTGGTGGCGGTGGTGGTGGTGGCAACACTATTTATACTGCTGATGATTCTATAACGGGGAATAGGACGGTTGATTTAAGTAATAAAACATTAACATTTAGCACCGCAAACACGGGGTATGCTATTTTAAAAAACTCATCAAGTGCCGTTAGTAGTGGGCAAAAAGTTTTAGAAATAAAAGCAAATCATAGCGGTGGTGTTTCTGGTTGTGGTGGGTATATCGATTTTTCGTCAGCTAATGGAAATTACAACGTAGGGCGTATTCATAATTATCAATTTAGCTCAGGTAATGCGGGTTTTAGAGTTTTTAGTTTAGCGACAGATGGAACGGCAAACTTAGGAAATTCATATTTAGGTCAAGACGGTTTTTCGGCTTTAATTGGTGAAAATGTTGTTTCACGGGTTGGAAGTGAAAAAATAAGCCTACAAGGTCACACATTAATAAAAGGTGCAGATACTTTATCAACTTCATCAGCATTACAAATTTACGATGGAGATAGCACGCCAGCAGTTTTGTGGGATTTCAGAAATAATGGGGATATTGTACAGGGGGTAAATAGTATTTATAATTTCAACGGGAAAATTTTAAATTTTGATGCCTCAAGCGGAGGTGAAATGAAAATAACAGGTAATACAACCAAAAATTATTACTTTTTAACCAATCAATCGACATCTTCCGGTTATACCAACTCAACAAGACTTTTAACATCACAAGGGAGTGCCGGAATTAAATCTTCAATTGATAACTTTTATTCAAATACGGCGGGAACAGATACAAGGTTATCAAGATTGACGTTAAAAGATGATTCTATTTTAAATTACATTTCAAAAAATGGGGGTATTTTAGCACATAATTTTGTATCATCGTTAGGAAATACTGAAACGGCTACTTTTGATTATGTTTCTAGGTTTAGTCATAGTTATATTTTAAGGTTTAATATCGGAGGAACATACACCGCAGAGGATTATTACAGAATTACAACAGGTTTAGATTATATCCTAGATAGAAATAATACAATAGGTTTTAACATAGGTATAGGAACAAATGACACACCAGCCGCAAAACTTACTGTAAATGGCCATGTAATTTTAAACGGCACTACAAAGATTGGTACGGAGGATGTTTCATTACAAGGAAATACTCTTTTAAATGCAAATGTTAATATGCCTAATTTACCAACTAGTGCAACAGGTTTATCTATTGGTGATATTTACAACGATTCAGGAACTTTAAAAATAGTTTAATAAAAAATACGATGATAAAAAATAAAGAATATTATAAAATCACAGGAGAGATAACCGCTGATTTTGGAGTTACTGTAACAGACCCAATTATGAAAGTATTTGTAACTGCTCAAGGGGTTGAAACATCAGGACTTTTACAAGCTGAATATAATATCTATTATTCAGAAGATAACTATTTAAACGGTGCTTATTTCTTCAAAGCGTCTAAAGATGGTGAAAGAATGATTAATTTTACTTATCCTATTGCTGATGTTCCTAATTGGGGTTATCAAACTTACAAGGATGACCAGAAGAAAATAATAGCAGATACTTTTGGTTTAGATGTAGCAAATATTGAACTAGTAAACGAAGATTAAATGAACAAAGAACAAGCATTAAACATATTAAGTGAGTTAGCTTTTAAGGCTGATTTACCTAAAGGATTAACTGGAAATGATGCAAGAATGTATATTGAGCAAATTAACCAAGCCATAACAGTATTAAAAGCAATTATAAAAGAAGAATAAATTAATATCATGAAATTTTTAACGGTCGAATTTTTATTACAATTTATAGCTTTATTTATAGGTATTTTATCAGCTTTTATAAGATTTAATAATAAGACCGAAAAAAACACTTTATTAATCGTGCAGTTAGAAAAAGATGTTCAGGCAATTAAAGAAGTAGAAAAAGAAAACTACGCAAAGCTTGAAAATAAAATTGGAAGAGTTGAGAATGATATCAAATGTATTGCTGCTGATATTGGAGAGATAAAAGGAATACTAAGCAAAATGGATGATAACAAATGAAGTTAAGCAATAGTTTTAGTTTATCAGAAATGCTCAAAAGTAATACCGCAAATCGTAGAGGTATAGAAGAGCAATACAAACCATCAAAAGAGGTTATTGATAATTTAACTAGACTATGTAGAAAGGTTTTACAACCGATTAGAGATAGTTTAGAAATGCCTGTTAGGGTTACTAGCGGATATAGATGTGAAGAGCTTAATAAGGCCATTGGAGGGAGTAGTAAGAGTCAACACGTAAAAGGTGAAGCAGCAGATATTGAACTTTGGATAACAGGACAGGAAAAGAACGCTATATTATTAGATGAAATTATTAATCTATCATTTAGAAATGAAATAGAGTTTGACCAGTTAATTATAGAATACCCTGTCAATGATGTTCCTAAGTGGATTCATATTAGTTATAGTGATAAAAACAGAAATCAGATATTAATAGCCGAAAAGGTAAAAGGTAAAACAGTTTATAAAAAAGCGGATAAATGAAAAAGTTTATAGGTATTGCAAAAGGATTATTTAAGAAAGGTGAAGTTGTCAAAACGGTTGTTAATGGTATTGAAAAGATTGGAAAAGTAAAGGTTGATAAAAAGAAAATTGCTCTAGGTGTTATTATTGTTTTAGCTATCTTAGTACTTGCTGGAGTGATAAGCGAAGAAACTTTTATAGAGTTGTTTAAAGATATTAATTAAGATTTTCTAGCCTATTCTTAGGCTTATGTTTGTTTTGTTTTAGGGGGGAGTTGTTACCCTCCTTTTTTTTGGCTTAAAAATAAATATTAAAAAAATATTACTTTTATTCGTTATTTGTATTAAAAAAGTATTATCTTTGATTAAACAACAAAACAAAACAACATTATGGAAAAGTTCACAAAAGTATTAGAGGAGATTCAAACAGCTAACAACACTATTTTTAGCGTAGAGTTTATTAAAAAAGATGGTTCAATTAGAAATATGACAGCTAGACTACACGTTAAAAAAGGTGTTAAAGGTACTGGAATGGCTTACAATCCTATTGAGAAAGGTTTACTACCTGTTTGGGATATGCAAAAAAACGGTTTTAGAATGATAAACCTAAAGACAGTAACTAAATTACAAATCAAAGGAGAAGAGTTAGTTTAGGCTCTTCTTTATAACTAAATATTAATATTAAAAACAAACGTCATGAGTAGATTACAAGAGAAATACCAAAGAGAACACGCTGAAAATTTAGCATATGATAAATATCAATTATATCATGAGCATTTACAAGAGATAGAGAAACAACAGGAGATAGATGAATGCGAGGGTACATTAATTGCTTACATGGGCTTAGATGAGTTTAAAAAGCTATCTAAGGATAATTTAAGTATGATAGTAGGAGCAATGCAAGAATATGCAGAAAACAGAGTAAATGAATAACTTATTTTTATACGTAAAAAAATATAAAACAATGATATTAGGCAATATTATACGCAAAAAAATATAGTAAATAAATAGATATGAGTATTAGAGATACATCAATACGCTGTTATAAAGAGATAAAAGAAAACGGATTACTAACTAAGAGAAGATTGCAAGTTTATGAAGCGATTTTGAAAAATGCACCTTGCACAAGTGCTGAAGCTATGCATTCAATATTAAATAGCTCTAATGTCTTATCACAATCGAGAGCAAGATTTACTGAACTAAGAGAGTTAGATGTAATTTATGAAAAAGGAGAAAAAAAATGTAGTATTACAGGTAAAAATGTTATTGAATGGGATTTAACAGATAGACTACCAAAAAACATAAAGTTATCAAAAAACACTAAAAAAGATAATATTAAAACAGCTTTAGATGCGTTAAGGGATTTGTATAAAAATAAAAACAAATCAACTGATTTAGATTGGAAATTAGTAGCTGATTTAATAAAAAAAATTTAATATTAATTTTAAAATAAAAAGATGAACAAAAAAACAATTATTATAGTAAGTATATTAGTATTCTGGTTATTAATTTTAGGCTCTTATTTTATAGATTCTGAAATTTATACAGAAGTAGTATTATGGCTCTTTGTAATACCAGCAATACTATCAGTCATTTACCTTTTATTTATGCTTTATGTGGGGATTAAAAGCCTATTCAATAAAAAAAAATAAGCACTACTCAGGTTTTAAATTTAGACCTTTCTTTAAATGCAGAGAAATAACCATTGTTTTTAAATTTACTAAATCATGTAGATATGTTTCTGATGATGAACAACTAACAGAACAGATTAATAAATTAGTTGGTTTTGGGGCTTTATGGCATCATAGAAGTAGTGTAAGAATAGGCTGGAGGTATTGTGCTAAAAAAGATAGAATAAAGCTTTATACTTACAAATATATTCATGGTGTTAGAATACAAAAACACTTTGATACTGTTAAGATAGGTCAGTTTAATAAACTAAGAATTAAAGCTCATAGAACATACTGGATAGGTAAGTTTCTTTTTCCTTACTTTGGAGGCAAATCTCCAGCACCTCATGATATTAAAATTTTATTAGATTTTGTTTGATTAATTTTGTTGGGTATTAAAAAAGTATTATATTTGTAGTATACTAAACAACAAAACAAACAGACATGATAACTTTTAACACAACAGCACAAAATTATTCTTTTGATTTAGACTTTGATGATTTAACAGCTACTTGTAGTTGTGATATTAACGGGATTGATTTAATCATTAATTTTAATTTTGATTTTAACATTACAGATGTTGAACATTCAAAAGGAGATTATTTTACACCTGATGCATGGTCGTATGATTTTGAACACGATGTAGATGATATTGATGCTTATTACTTTTTAGATAATAAACCTTTTAGAGTAACTGAGCATCATAGACAAACGATAAAAGATTTAATAGAAAGTGATATTAAATATCACATAGATTATAATGAACTTTACAAACATTAACGATTAAATCACACACAATGGAAAATTTAAATTTAGGGGAGTTTCTACATAGGAACTCCCACAAGTCAAACAAAGAGCTAGCAGATAGCATTAGAGATGTTAAGAAGCTATCTAATAGACATGATAACGTAGTTGTACACCAAGAAAAGAAAAGCCTTATAAGCACAGCTAAAAAGCTATCACAATGTATTAAGAGTTTCAATGAAGAAGCAGAATTAACAATAACAATAAACAAAAAACAATGGCAACAGGACTAACTAAAAAAGATTTTTTAACAAAGGTTTTTAGAGAGAACAATTTAACTAAAGAAGATTTCTTTAAACATCAACATTACACGATAATAACTAGGTCTGGTATTGAAAAGATACAGGCAAATAATAAAATAGTTATTAATTACATTCTTGAAAAATGCGAAGCTAACTTTTGTGTAGTTAAGGCTATTGCGAAAAGAGATGATGCTTATGTAGAAACTTATGGAAGTGCCTTAAAAGGTCAATCTCATAAAGATGGAAGTACCAATACTTGGTATGTTGCCGAAATGGCAGAGAAGAGAGCGTTTAGTAGGGCCGTTCTTAAAATCATGGGTATGTATGAGCATGGAGTATTTGGAGAGGATGAAAGCGAGTCATTTAAGAAAGGTTAGTTATGTGTTTTGACCCTTTTGAGGAGTATGCAGACTGGAATCAATTAGATACCTTAGAAGATTTGTTAGAAACGAATAGACATAGATTTTACATTGATAGTGATGAGGTAAATGGATATTTAAAAGAGTATTTAGATAATTCATCATTAACAAGTGATAGAGCTAACGAGATAATAACAATTTTAAATAATAATAAAATACCTGATTTAGACCAACAATTTAACAGAAAAACAATAAATTAAATTTTACAATTATGTTACATACAGTAAAAGAATTAATAGAGGTTTTAAATGATTTACCTGATGATACTGAAATATTTTTACAATCTTCAGATAAAGAGATAACACCAGCTGCATTAAAAGTACAAACACTTTTAGAAAAGAAAACTCATGATATACATGGTGTAATTATAACAACTGTATTAAGTGATGATATGCAAAGATTAATAAACAATTAAATTTTACAATTATGGATAATAACTTAGAGTTCCCCGATGGATTAATTTTTAAACTACCCAGAGAGAATGCACCTGATTTCGTTAAAGGTAGCTTATCACTTAAAAGAGCTGAATTAGTAAGCTGGTTGAGTGGTAAAAATGACGAATGGATAAACCTAGATTTAAAAGTTGGTAAGAGTGGTAAATCTTATGCAAGTGTTAATACTTACAAGCCTGATAATGCTGATGCTGTACCAACAGTAAAACTAGACACCACCGTTAAAGATGATTTACCGTTTTAATCATGGATAGTAAAGAAATTGATAAATTAATTAAAGAAATAGCTCTTATTATTAAGGGCTATTCTTCTTTAGACGAAGAGTTTAAAGATATTACCAGATTAATAAATGCAAAACGCTTATTAGTAGGTTATTCATTTAGATTTAGCGAGGTTGTAGGCTATGCCTTAGGTGAATATAATAAAGGCTATAATTTTAGAAAAAGAAACACAGCAGAAAGTAAATTAATATTTATGAAAGATGGTGATACTGCCTCTAAAGCTGAATTAAAATCTGAATTAAAAGCCTATAAATTTAGAGTTGATGAGGGAGAGAGTGAGGCTCTTTATAGAAAGGTTAAAAGCTACTTTGATACTATGAGAGATGCGATTACTAGTATTACTCAAGATATTAGTATATTACGCAAAGAGTATGAAGATTCAAGAATACACAATAATGGGTAACTGCCCTTCCAAAAGCAACTGTTATAAGGTTATCAGATTAGGTAATAGATGTTCACTAGGAAAGCAAAAGCATCTTAAAAGCTATGAAGATAGTTTTATGGGCCAGATGTTAAATTATAGGTATGACATAATAGAAAGTAATTTTAAATTTGTTATTGATGTCTATTATGATAGTCGCAGACCTGATTTAGATAATTCTTTAAAAGTGGTTTTAGACTGTTTGCAAAAAGCTGGAGCTATCAAAAACGATAATAAGTGTTTAGAGATAGTTGCAAAAAAACACCTAGATAAAGAGAATCCTAGAGTAAAATTTACTATATTACCATTATAAAAATAAGGAGATAATCTAGTCTACAAAATGGGTAAAATTAATTTTTTACCTTTTTTTTTGCCTAATAGTTTTGTATTAGAAATTTATTACTATATTTGATTAAACAAAACAACTAAATCAAACATTATGGAAATTTCAGAAATTAAAGCTTACACTAAAGCAAAACACAAAAACTACGTTGATATGTGTAAAGAGGCATTAGATTCTTATAAAATGACTCCAGAAGATGAGAGTGTTATGAAAAACTTTTACCAAAAAAAGGCATCAGAATACATTACTAAGGCTGAGGCTTTATGGGATATAATCGAACAATTTTAAACAAATAAAATTACAAGTATGAAAGATTTAAATGATTTAGAACACGCATTCTTAATTTTCGCAAGTTCACTAAGTAGCTTTGAAAGTGAATTAAAAGATGCTAAATTTAAAGAAGATGATGTAAAGCTCCTAGCATTTCAAACAGCTAACAGGCTGCGAAATACTTATACGGATATTGAAAACAATATTAACAGACTATTTAAATACAAAAACCTTTAGCAATAAATGATTTATTCAGAGAATGACCTTTATAAAGCCTTTGCTCTTTTTGAGCAGGGGTTTGATTTTTATGAAGTAACCAATTACTTTAAAAAAAACAATGCTAGTATTTTCGATAAACAGAAAATAGAATTAATTATTGATGCTGTATTAATGTACTATGAAATAACTGAAAAAGAATTTATGAGTAGAAGCCGTTTAAGGTACTTAGTAAATGCAAGGGGTATATTCTATTATCTTAGTAGAAATCTAACTAAAAACAGCACTATATTTATTGGTAAGAGGGTAAATCGTGACCATGCAACAGTGTTAAACGGTTATAGAGTCATTAAAGACTTATTACAATTAAATTTAGACAATGTAAAAGAAGATATTGAAAGAATCACAGATATTTTTAACGAATACATTGAGGCTAAAAATGAAAAGAAAAACCAATTAATCAAGGATGTATGCAAAGTAAAGATCTAGACTTTTTAAAACTGGTAATAATGAATTATTTTGATTTAGACTCAAAAGATTTTTTTTTTAAAAGCAGATTGAATAATATTGTATACGCTCGTAGAATTTTTTTC
>Ga0209337_1002580_pt1 | contig 13041 bp, 21 predicted proteins | sample LinPmetageLP53_FD_184044 | JGI IMG/M metagenome (GOLD analysis project Ga0209337, IMG submission 184044) | Marine viral communities from the Pacific Ocean - LP-53 (SPAdes) (version 2) | ecosystem: Environmental > Aquatic > Marine > Oceanic | place: Pacific Ocean | collected 2010-02-08
AGAGCCAAGCATCTTACGTACCTTCTCTTCTCTGATAGGCTTGGCATTGTGCAGAGATGAGCCTTGTCTAGTCACACCATGTGTAGACCACCATGTTGCAGCATTATATGCTGACCACATAGTACCATCATCAGTTCTACCATACTTATCATAGTTACCTTGACCATGTAAGTGACGGCTCTCTTCATCAAATGTTTTCATAAGATTAGATAACATTACTTTATTAGCTACCTTCTTTCTGGTTACATTATCAGTACGTTGAGCTAGTGTCTTGGTAAATAAGTTAATGGCTTGATCCCTACTTACCTTGGTATCATACCATGTACGCATCTCACTCATACCATCACCAGCTATAAACTCACCAGCATCTTGTATCTTGGTAGCAAACCCATCAACATTAAAGTTCTTGGTGTGTCTACCATAGATGTAGGCTAACTTATCACCATTGACTAACGTATTGTAACACATAGAACGCCATAGCCCAACCATCATATTGTTAGCCCATGTCCTGTTCTGTGATGTCCTAAACTTTAGCTCTGGTATCACAGTATCAGTGAGCTTACCAATACTTTGTTCATGTGCAGGAAACTTAGCAGTAAGTTCTATCTTAGCACCTTGATCATACACATTAGTCTTAAACTCAGCATCAGTTAGATCCATACCAGACTTAGTGATAGCTTGTTCAACACTATCTACGATGTCCATATACTGCACAATCTCATAGTTCTCAGAGACTATACCTAATGGTTGCTTAGTATCCTTGCGTCTAAGACCTACACCTATGCTAGATGGTACTGTACTAATACTATCAAACCCAGACCCATCTAAATCACACTGACTTAATAAGGGAAACTTCTCAACTTCAAAGTTGAGTTCTTCATGATTAAACATATTTATTCCTTTCATTATATTTATCATAACCTTGTTGAAAATCTTGGACTTCTTCCTTTATTATTTCATCTATCTCTTCTATAGACATGTCATCTTGGTATGTATCAAGTATATCTTCTAATACTGTACCATACCACGCATCATTACTACTCTTAAGGTAGCTTCGTACTTCATGTGCCGTGTTAAATCTCATTGGCTTATTCCTTTTAATAATACTAAGTCTTGAATTAGTTAGTTCAAAACTATTCATAGGCTACTCCTTCCATTTAAGTTTATAATATATCTTACCGTCTACGTCAATAGACTTTGCATTAGGATCGATGTCTTGCTTACCTACATGATGCCATTCTGCACCAGCATCACGTTCTTCTTGAAACTTATTGAGTGCATCAGCATTGGCTACACCAAATAATATTGGGAATATTAAAAATATAAACATTAGTTAATCTCCTTTAGTTTGTGCTTGATCTTGCGAGTATACGCTATCTTGCCTTTCTTTGCAAGAACTATCTTATGACCAAGTTCTCTCAGCCATTTCCAATTAGGGTCACGTTTCCTTTCCATGTTTAGTTATTCCTTCTTTTAGTATCTTAACTACATCACGTAGTGTTTCTTGTTTATTCTTATTGTCTGCAAGTAATTCAGCTATTCTTATATTAGCATTAGCTAATTGTTTCTGTAACTCTGCTACATTATTCTGCAGCATTTCTACTCTATCTGATACTCTCATTTATATTTCTCCTCTACGTAAACTCTAAGACACTTGGAGTTATCTATTGATTGACCATAGGTATGCTCTCGCCAGTTAAGTCCTTCCTTCAGGTGTTGTCCTCTAATTCTTAGCTTGTAGGTATCTTTGTTAAGGTACTTCTTCATCTGACCAACAAACCGTTCACCATCAGGATCATTAGGTATCTCAGAGAATACATAGTTGTGTCCTCTATTCTCATTCTTCTTATGTATATCACTGAGTTGAAGTCTTAGAAATTCAATCATGTTATCTCTATCATTAATGATATGTTTTAAGTTATCAATAGTATCTTCTTTATCTTCCATTGACCCTTCAAATAAAATTTGTTCTTCATTTTCTTTAATTAATTCCAGGTCTTTACATTGAATAACAAAGGCATTTCTTACATGCTGATCATTCATATTCTCAATGTTAATAAAACCTTTCCTACTTTTACTATAGTATGTTGTCATCTTTTAATCCTTTCATAATTGTTGCAATGACATCTGCTGTCCACCCATTACCTAACATCTTGTAGCGTTGGGTATTGGATACGTGGTTGGTGTACCCTTCTGGTACTGTTTGTAATCTCTCACATTCTAATGGTGTTAGCTTACGCCAACTCATAGGTGGTATGTAAGTCTTAGGTTCTCTGTGTCCACCCTGCATAGTCGTAAGCGTAGGTGCTTTACCATCTGGATGATACACTCGTTTGATTGCATCATGTCCCTTGAAGTCAGCATCACCTACATGACACATGCCATCAGTACTAAACACTAATTGCCTACGGTGTTTCTCAAAGTATGATTTCAAATTGCCACCCTTAAAGTAATTAGCATCAAGACAATGCGACTTATCCCTATCTGTTATACCATCTTCTAGTATATCTTTGAGTAGTATATTTTTATCCTTGGGTACATCGAATGGTATGTTAGTCCAGTATAATCTCTTACGATTTTGTGCTGATACAAGGCTAGAGTTTATCTCAACAGGGTCCACACCCATGTACCTAGTAATAATGTCTTGGCTTTCTTGTTTCATTCGTACATTTTCTAGCAGAAAATACTTAGGCTTTAGCTTATTCAGTAAGCGTATGTATTCAAAGAACAATTTACTTCTAGGGTCATCAAAGTTTAGTTGCTTACCTGCAAATGAGAAGCCTTGGCAGGGGCTACCACCTATCAATAGATCAATTTTAGGTAGGGACTTGGGCATTACTTGGGTCACATCACCTAGATGTATCATGTCAGGATAGTTAGCCTTGGCTACCTTGATTGCATACTTATCAATCTCACTAGCATAGTACTGGTCTACTTTTATACCAGCTTTTTGCAAGGCTATCTGACCACATGACATGCCATCAAATAAACTAAGTACATGCATTATGTATATCCTTTTCAAATTCTTCTTGTGTTGGGATACCTACAAGGATAGCTAAATTATCCAGAGTTTCTTTTCCAGAGCTAGACATTCTGTCGTACTCCCAAAACAAATCAGCAACAGCTTCGATCATCTTATTTTCACGATGCTCATCTTTCTTTTGCTTAAGTACTTTATCTCTGTTATTCATTCATCTTACTCCAATCTTCAGGTGTTGTGCCTGTCATTATGAACTCACGATGTTCAGCAGTTACATTAGGCATGGCATCTTGTATTAACATACCATTCTGCCATGCATCTAGTTGATCTTGAGTGACATCAATTTCCATTGATGATGTTTTATTATTAAACATAGATGTTTTAGTTATTAACATTTTACTTCCTTTCTTTTAAGCCCATATATTAATTCGTAAACCTAATGGGATCTTGTTGAACTGTTCGTATCGTAACACTAATGTATAGCACATGTCAACTCCTGTTATTTATCTTGATAAAGTTACTACTGCTTCAAGGTGTAGAGCAGATACTTGTCTAGCAGAAGTAAAAGGTTCTCCACTCTTATTTTTTAGGCTAGATTCATACCTATCCTTGCACCAATCGTTCCACAGTTTTTTGCTGCCACCTGCAACTTTACATACTTCTACATATTCTTTAGCCTTCTTTAGCTTAAGAGCTAGTGAAGCATTCTTACCTGTCGTAAGCTTAAGTAGATCAACACCATGCTTTGATGCATTGTGACAATCAATACAGCCTACTTTACCTAGACATAACTGTAATATAAATCCAGCTTTGGCATAGCCTATGTTAGGTATATCAGTTAAGGCTACTAGCTTTTCTTCAATGGTCATGTAGTTATTAAAGATTGTCTCATGTAATTGTTTAGCATGAGTTCTAATATACTTATAACCTTTGTTCTTAGATTTATTATTTAATGGTTTAGCTTTAGCTCCAAACTTTTTTACAGCTTCTATGTTCTTGACAATATTTTTCCAAGGTGTCCTGATAGAAACTAATGCAACTATCATAGTGCATGTATTAAAGTCTACATCTTCACGAGCTAATTTACTAATTGCTTTTTGATCTACATTGTACATTTTATTATTCCTTTTCTAAGAGAGATAGTAGAGTAACGTTACCCCACTAAGATTAAATAAATTATGAATAGTATTATTTGTAGTCCAAGTATAAATGATACCAAATATTTCTCCTTTCTTCTTTTAATGTAGTGTTGAACCATTTTAAATTGATAGAGTTCTTCTGCTCTATTATCTTTCTCAGTTAAATAATCTATGCAACAATCCCACGATATCATGGTAGATACTCCATTATATAAAACAATACTACGGCTATACCTATACTAGCTAATATAGCATTACTCATTCTATTCTCTCCATCCATATAGTTTATCCCATGCCCATTCTTTAGCATCATCTTCATTCATGCCCATGTCTAAGGCTTCTTCATAGTAGTTTAATAATGTTTCATTGATATCAGTCATATGCTTTTCCTTCCAAATAATTTTGATATGCTTGATCTCTCTTTGAGTTATCCCACCACCAAACAGGCATGGTATCGTATCTCATTTCCATGCCTTGTTCCCATTGGTATCTACCCATCTTATCTCCAATTTGTTTAATCATTATGAACCTATCCAGAATAGAAAACCTACACCAAATATTACTGCTACACCTATTGTATTAGTTAATGGTGTATGCACATACTTCCAATAAAATTTATTCTTCATTTGTTATTCTCCTTGTTTAGTGGGGTAACGTTACCCTACTGATTAAAATTTAGAACCTCTTGATCCTGAACCAGTAGTAACAGGAACAGGTATATTGATTACCTTACCATTACATAGCACGACATCACGATACTGTAAACCACGTTTGAATTTACAGTAATCATTATGACTAGCTCTATCAGGTGTATATAGTTCTGATTGTCTAGTCATTAGATTAGCAGAAGTAACTACACTTCTATCTCTATATTTTACTTGCTTCTCAACATCAAAACAAACTAAATCAATTTCTTTTTTATTCTGTTTTTGATATTGCCTATCAGCATTTTGTTTGTAACTCATTTTTAAAATCCTTCATTTGATTTCATGCCCTACCCTAGCACGGTCTGGACGGCCTTGTCAATGTTACCTTTTTTCCATTGCTATCGCTACCTTTTTTCCAGGTTTTTTTCTCAGCAGCTTTTTTCGATATGGTGTCTAGTGGGGTAACGTTACCCTACTAAATCAAGACAAAAAAAAGAGCCTATCAAATCCGACAGGCTCCGTTTTATTTATCAATTATGTAGTTTCAATTAATGCAGGTGTGTAAAGTTGAGGAACTAAAGAGATAACATTATTTAAGAATTGTGGATCAATAACGTTATCCGTATCTTTAGGGTCAACAGTAAGATTGAAAGCGTAAGTACTAATCTTATATTGATTAGCAGGTGATTGAGCCAAGAAGAATTGTATAAACTCAACTCCAGATTTCATTTCATCGGTTAAAGGCATTTGCTTATTATCAGTAGAAGTTTTCTTTTCTACTGTGTCATTCTTAGTTGCCTTTTTAATCTTAGCTAATGACTTTTCACCCGTTGCTTCTTCAACGGCTTTCTTAACACTAACAAGATCTTTATCTTTACACTTTGAAACAATGTCGTTTAGTTTTGTACGATTAGCTAAACTAGAAACCTTTTTCATAGTGTTCTTATTTAGCTTCTCTAGATGGGTTTTATTGAGTGATTCCATTTCTTCTTTAGATGGTCCTTTAGGGTGTAGTTTAAAGATTACTACATTATAGAGTAGGGCCGTATCTAAAATCAGAGAATTGTTTTTATCTGCTACTTTAACATATGAAGTAGAAGATTGTACTAGTTCAACAACTTTAGTTTCAAGGGTAACAACTTCGTTTTGCTTAGTCATAATATTAAATCCTTTCACGATTTAATGTAATGGCTAGACAGTCAACTTGTCATTATGACAAGTCATACAGACTAGCCATAATTGATAATGTATTTCATATTCACAATGTAAAAGAGCGTGTTGAATAGAGATTATCAGTTAATTCAAACATTGTAAAGTTTTATTTTTATCATCATCATTAGTGGGGTAACGTTACCCTACTAGATCATCATATAAACTAGGTAGTATCTGTTAAGTTATTGATAGTTAGTTCAATAGCATATTTCTTTAAGCAGAAGAGAAGATATTATAGGGGTATAGTTAATCATCATTGAAATAATCAGTAATATTTAGTTAAAAAAAGATAGTTAAGAAAAGAAGATCAATCAAAAGAACAAAAAGAGAACCCCCCCTAAAAAAAATGACCCCTATATATGATATATATATATGGACCTCTCATAAATTTACAAAAATCTACGGGTTTGTCATCATTCAATCTGCGGCTACTTAGTTACTATATAGTAGTTAAGAAGTATTAAGAGGTATTAAGAGGTACTATGATATATCTTCTTATTATCTCTATTATAATTAAATAAATACTAATTAGTACTTGTCATATTATATAATATAGTGTATACTATATAGTATGGAAAAAATAAATGAAACTGCTCTTAACTCTTTTATCAGTCTTAAAGGGTTTCTAGCACAGAAAGTAGAAGAACAATCCAAAGACGACTTCCTAACCTTCGTTAAACTCATGGCTCCTTCTATTGTGTCTGACTTTAAGATGGGTAGTCATATCAAAGTCATCTCCAATAAGCTAAGAGATTTAGAAGAAGGTAAGATCAAGAGACTGATGGTCTTCCTACCACCACGTTCCTCCAAATCAGTGTTGTGTTCTAAGCTATTTCCTGCATGGTATATAGGTAGACACCCAGAACATGAGATACTCACAGTGTCTCACAGTGATCAGTTGTCTTCAGACTTTGGCAGATCAGTCAGGGACGTAGTTAGCACAGAAGAATTTCAGAAAATCTTCAGAGGTGTACAGCTAAGAAGCGATGTCAGAGCAGCAGGTAAGTGGAAAACCAACCAAGGTGGTATGTATTACGCTGCTGGAGTGAGATCTCAAATTGCGGGTCGTGGAGCGCACATAGCAATCCTTGATGATGTGATGTCTGAAGAGGATTCCTACTCAGAAGCAGGTAGACGATATGTAAAAGAATGGTATCCTGCTGGTCTACGTACACGGATCATGCCTAATGGCTCCATATTAATCATTAACACTAGGTATCATTACGATGATCTATGCGGTTGGCTACTGAAACAAGAGGAAAATGCTGGTGATTACGACATTATCCCTTGGGATGTAGTAAAAATACCTGCATGGCTAGACGAAGAAGCAGCAGAACTACTAGAATTACCCGTAGGTGGTAGCTATTTCCCTGAATGGAAGCCAGATAGTGTCTTACGCATAGACGAACATGAGATTAAAGCTAGTAATGGTAGCAAATACTGGAACTCACTGTACATGCAAGACCCCACACCAGAAGAAGGTGGGTTAATCAAGAAGAAATGGTTGCAACAGTGGGATGAAGAAGACCCACCTAGCTGTGAATTTGTAATACAGACCTATGATACCGCATTTTCCACCAGAACCACGGCTGATTACAGTGTCATCCAGACATGGGGGATATTTTATCTGTATGACCAAGATGATAGTGGGTATGAGAACTATGTTGCCAACCTAATCCTGCTAGGTAACGTCAAAGGTAGGTATGAGTACCCAGAACTACGCAAGATTGCACAGAGATTGTACGCTGATAACAAGCCTGATGTATGTATGATAGAGAAGAAGGCAAGTGGTCAGTCACTCATACAGGATATGCGAAGAGCAGGGTTGCCTGTTATGGAATACACCCCAGATAGAGATAAGGTATCCAGAGTTTACGCAGCTTCACCTATCATGGAAGCAGGTCGAGTATGGATACCCAACAATAAGAAGTGGTCAGAGGATCTTATAGAAGAATTAATACGATTTCCAAATGCGGCTCATGATGATCAGGTAGATGCTATGACAATGGCTGTACACTACATGAAGGAGTCATGGCATCTAGAACACCCCGATGATCCTGAATGGGAAGACGAACCTAAACAGCCTAGCAGAACCTACTGGACGTTTTAATTTGCCGATATAAAAAAACTGTGATATAATAATGGCAAACAGTAAAGGGGATATCTATGCGAGATTCTAAAAATATTCTATATTCAAAGCTAGGCGTAACACCTATGGAACGACAGTACGGTGGTGGTCTTGATGATGCCTACATGAACAGGCGTAGAAGCAGTGCCTTTGCTGATCCCAATGCTACCAGTGCTTTTGCTAATCCTAATGATCCTAGTGCTTTTATACCTGATAGATTTCCAGTAAGTTCAAATAAAGCTGGTGGTCTTCCTACGATCTATAGAGCAAATGGTGGTGGATATGAAGCTGATGACTATGGTGATTATACTCAAGATGATATAGATGCAGCTATGGCTGATAATAATAGTGGTGCAGAATCTGAAGAGCAGGATGCTGGTGCAGGTAATTATCCTTCTTTTTCTTCTAGTCCAGATCCATTGTCAGGAGATTATTATACTGGTCCCGGTCTAGAGCAAGGTTTAAGGGGGGTAGTACCTTCTACACCTTCTGCACCTTCTGCACCTTCTGATAGTGATGATGAAAGTAACTATGTAACTGATGAAAGGTATGCTCAACTTTATGGACGAAGTGGAGATAGTAGACCATCATTTACGGAGTCAGGAGAATTTATATATGGTAGACCCGGAGGTCCACCAGGCCCATCACAACAAGATTATATAAATAGATTAAATAAAGAAGGTTTTCCAAAATGGACATGGCCTTATTATAATGATGCTAAAAGTAGAGGAATGACTAATGATGAAGCTACAGCATACGTAGCAGCAGCTATGTCTACTCCGGGTGGTATTTCTGGAATGCAATCAGGTAACTATAGTTTTGGTGGTCCTATGGGTACGATGCAAGATCTTTTAGAAAAAGGAATGGTATCTAGAGCTAATATAGATAAGTTAATAGAAGAAGATAAAGATATTAAAGCTTATAATAAAGACGATGACGAAGAATTTTTATCTCAAGGAGAATTAGTTGCTTCTGGATTAAAAGGAGTAGCTGATGATGTAAGTAATCTTGTATCTCTTAAAGCAAATCTTACACCTACAACTATGGAATTAATAGACTCTAAATTTACAGAAGCAGGATTAAACTTTACACCTGCTAGTGGAACAATGGGAACTGTAATGAATTTTCTTGTACCTTCAGTAGCTAAAGGATTAAGTAATTTAACAGGTGCTGGAAGAACTATAGGAACTGTAACAGATCCTAAAACTGGTCTAAGTTTTAATGTAAGTGATACTGGAAAATTTTCTTTAAACTTACCTCCAGCAGAAGTTGATTATGGTAATGATCCTACTCCAGTTAAAAAACGTAAACCAGTACAGAAAGCTGTTGCTTCAACTACTGAAGAAAAACCTAAAGAAGGAATAGCTGGTTATTATGAAAGACTAAATAAAGCAAGACCAGCACAAAGTAGAGTAGCATCTAATAAATATATAGAAGATTTACTAAAATATTCATACCCAGACCCTAGAAATAGACCAACATTAGGATAGATAATGGCAACTGAACGAAATCCATATGATATGAAACCAGAAGAACTAGGTAATGTAGTTCCTATGGCATCAGCAGATGAAGAAATAAATGCTACCTTTGAAGTTGATCCTACAGATGGTGGAGTAATCGTAGACTTATCTGGAGAAGAAAATATAGAAATGTCTCCTTCACAAGCTATAGAAGAGTGGTATGATAATCTAACTGAAACTTTAGAACAAGAAGACTTAGAAGAATTAGCTGATTCTGTTATAGATAGTTTTCAAGCTGATAAAGATTCAAGGGCTGAGTGGGAGTCTATGTTTGAGCGTGGCTTTGATCTATTAGGTCTTAAGCTAGAGCCGGGAACAGATCCCTTTGATGGCGCATGTACAGCCGTACACCCACTCTTGATAGAGTCAGCAGTTAAGTTTCAATCTAAAGCTTCAGCAGAACTCTTCCCTGCTAGTGGTCCTGTCAAAGCAAACATCATGGGTAAGTCTACTCCTGAGAAAGAAGCACAGGCTAACAGAGTACAGAACTTTATGAACTATCAGGTAACTGAGCAGATGCCAGAATACTTTGATGAGTTTGAAAGAATGTTGTTCCATCTCCCCTTGATAGGTTCTGCATTCAAGAAGGTTTACTATAGTGCTACACTAAGACGGCCTGTCTCAGAGTTCATACCTATTGATCAGTTCTATGTATCTTACTATGCAACTGATCTGCGTAATGCTGACAGGTACACACATCTAATCTATCGTAGTCCTATCGACATGGAGAAAGACATCAGGGCTGGTGTCTATGATGACGTAGAACTACCAGAACCAAATGAAATTAATGTTACAGGGTTTACTCAGAAGATGGATACTATCATTGGTATGTCTCCTTCCTCTGACAATGACCCACAGTATCTTCTACTAGAACAGCATTGCTATCTAGACATAGAAGACACAGGAGAATCACTTCCCTATATTGTTACAGTCATAGAGCAATCAAGGCAAGTGTTAAGTATTCGTAGAAACTATGAACAAAAAGACCCGAATAAGGAAAAGCGTAGTCACTTCGTACACTACCGTTTCGTGCCGGGGTTTGGTTTCTATGGATTAGGCTTGATTCACTTCTTAGGTAACCTCACCATGAGCGCAACCGCTGCCATGAGATCTCTCATAGATGCAGGACAGTTCGCCAATTTACCGGGTGGTTTCAAGGCTAAAGGGTTGAGAATGGTCGGAGATAACGATCCAATCTCACCCGGTGAGTTCAAGGAGGTTGAAGCAACTGGAATGGATCTCTCTAAGGCTATTATTCCCCTGCCTTACAAAGAGCCTTCCTCAACTCTATTTCAGATGTTGAATTTCGTAAGTGCTGCTGGTCAGCGTTTTGCGGACAGCACAGAGCAAGTTGTCTCTGATGCTGCCTCCTATGGGCCTGTCGGAACTACAATGGCTTTACTAGAAGCCAGTAGTAAGTTCTTTAGTGCAATCCATAAACGAGTACATAAATCTCAAAAGGATGAATTTAGAATCTTAGCTAAGATAGATTATGATTATCTACCAGAAGAGTATCCTTATGATGTTCCATTTGAAGATCGTAGTATATTCAAGAGTGACTTCGATGGTCGTGTTGATATCATACCAGTATCTGATCCTAACATACCTTCTAACGCACACCGTATGATGATGGCTAACATGGCATTACAAATGTCACAACAGTCACCTCCTGGTATGTTTAATCTGGAAGCTTTGAATAGGACAATACTAGAAGCAGCCAACATGCCTAATCTAGAAAACATATTACCTGCAAAGGTTGAACCTCAACAGATGGACCCAGTATCAGATATTATGGCTGCAACCAAGGGTATACCTATTGCTGCCTTTCCAGGTCAGAATCATGATGCTCATATACAAACTAAGATGGCTTATCTTCAAGATCCTCAGAATGGAGCTAATCCTATTATGAAACGTATAGCTCCTATACTTGAAGCTAACCTACAAGAACACTCAGTCATGAAGTATCAAGAGCAAATGAATGGTGTAGCACAACAAGCTATTAGCCAACTACCACCAGAGCAACAACAGAATCCTTCTGTAGTTGAAATGGTGATGGCACAAGCTGCACAACAAGTTATGAATGCTAATCAAGCTGCTGGTATGGCTCAGTCACCTGAACAACAACTCGTAGCTCTTGAACAAGCCAAGGTAGAACTAGAGAAGCAGAAGCTACAACAAGATACAGTTATACAAGCTGCAGAAATGGAACTTAAAGAGAAACAACTTGAGCTTGACGAGAATAAACAAATCATTGATATGCTTGAGTCAGGTGCTGCTGATAAGTTTAAGAAAGAGAAAGCTAAACTTGATAGAGAAGCTAAGAAAGAACTTAAATCTATGGATGTTCTTGGCAGGTTAGCAGTCGAAGAAGAGAAACAAATGAGTGAAGATGATAGAACAGCAGAAGATAATTTAAAAAGTTTAATTGAAAAGGAGAAGACTAATGATGAAGAAAGGTAAAGGATATCCAGAACATGTCAAAAATACTGACAAGTCTTTTGGTGATCCATTTGCACAAGATGTAACTGGTGGACGTAATATTCGCAGTTCATTAAACAAATGGGATGACTTCTCTTGGAAGGCATCTGATAAAGGATCTAAACAAAAGTAATGGAAGTTTGGGATGAGGTCATTAAGGAATTTAATCAAGAGATTAATAACCTTAGACTTACTTTAGGAAATGGTGGTGCAGAAGATTATGCTCACTACCGTCAGATTGTTGGATCAATTACTAGTCTGGAGTGGGCTAGAAATAATCTAACAGATATTATTAAAAAACGAACATATGGAGATGAAGACTAAAATGAGAGAACAACACTTAGGTGGATCAGTAAAAAATGATAAATGGATTACAGATACAGAAGAAGTAGCAGACCCAGAAGTATTGCCACATCTTCCCGGCTATCATGTATTAATACGACCTGTATCAGTTAAGAGTAAAACTAAGGGTGGTATTATTATTCCTGATTCTACTAAAGATGACATGTCTTACCTAACGACTGTGGGTAGGGTAATAGCATTAGGAGATCTAGCTTATCTTGATAAAGAGAAGTTTCCTGCTGGTGCTTGGTGTAAGGTTGGTGACTATGTTTCTTATGGAAAACTAATAGGAACTAAACTTTTTTATAAAGGTGTACGTTTTATTCTACTCTTTGATGATCAGATAACTATGAGATTAGAAGATCCTAAAGATCTTGATCCTACATTTAATTTAAGTAGTATGTCGAATTAATTTGTCAAATGGTTAATTTTATGGTATAATAGAGTATACACAAATTTTTACGTAATTCGTTTGTTTCGTAAACAACGGAAGGATAATAATAATGGAAGATGATAATTGGAACACAGTCAGTGTTCAGAATGCAGAGCAAGAAGATCAAATTGAAATTGAATTTGAAGAAGCACCTGAGAAAGA
>Ga0209337_1002581_pt1 | contig 13040 bp, 14 predicted proteins | sample LinPmetageLP53_FD_184044 | JGI IMG/M metagenome (GOLD analysis project Ga0209337, IMG submission 184044) | Marine viral communities from the Pacific Ocean - LP-53 (SPAdes) (version 2) | ecosystem: Environmental > Aquatic > Marine > Oceanic | place: Pacific Ocean | collected 2010-02-08
GTTGTACTGGCTTAGCAGTATTTGTAATGCCTCAACCATCATTGACTAAAGTATTCTATGCATCTTGGAGTGTTGTAACTTATGGTGCTGATGGTAAACAAAAAAGATCAGGTCGATACAAAAAATTAGGTAGAGTTGGTGGATCTAAAAATCTTGAAGCAATCAAAGCTGATGTAGTTAATAATCTACCTATTTGGAAAGCAAATAATATTACAACAGTTGATGGTAAAACAGTTGCTACACTTGTTAATGAGTATTTAAAATCAGGTGCTTCAACTGGTAATAGGATTAAGACTAAAGGTACTAAATTAAAATATAAAACTGTAACTGGTAAAGGGTATGTTGGTCTACTAAAGGCATATGTTTTAGTAAAGACCAACAAAGAGTCTACTAAGCAGCTACTTACAGCTCCATTTCATTTAGGAAATAATACCTACTACAAAAAGCAGCTCGCAGAGCTTCCACTAGATAAAGTTACAAAAGCCGACATAGAAGTTTGGCATAATAGGATGGAGATTATTCCTACTGCTGCTAATAGAGCATTGGCTGCACTATCAATTGTATTTGAATGGGATAGCAAGAGAACTACCCCAGCTTATACTGGCTTCAATCCATGTCTAAGAATTGCAAAATATCAGGAGCGAAAAGACAAAAGGCATATTGATACTATTGAGAAAGTTTTAGAAGTTACAAAATTCCTTGAACAGGAGCAATGGAGGGAACCACACTTTTATACTTTTTACAGACTACAAATGGAGTACGGAGAAAGATTGACAGATAGTCATGGCATAGCTTGGAACAAGCCCACTAGTTTAATAGATCAGAAAAAATGTACTGGCTGGATTGATTGGAGAAAAAAGGAAATTTATTTAACTGACACAAAAAATAGAGAAGATGCCAGTTGTGAATTAACTGAGGAGATGGTGCTGATGCTGCGTAAGTTACAAAATTATGTAACTGATGAAAATACTAATGCATCATATGCAGCTGGTAGTATGTGGGTTTTTCCTAGACCTACAGATCCAGCACTACATATTAATAATACTAGCTACAGAACCAAATTAAGAGATTTCAATTACAAGATGGGTTTTGCCACTAGAGAATATGTTAGGGGTTCCGGTAAAAGAAAAGTTTATAAATACACAAACTTACTAACATTGAAGCACTTGCGTAAAACTTTCGTAACTTATTATGGCAGATCTAAAGGGCTGGAAGCTGCTTCATTAAGAATGCGCCACAGCAGCTTAATAGTAACAAAAGAGCATTATTACACTGAGGATCAAAAAGCATTAAAGACTCATACAAGTATTTATAATGTTGGAAATAATGTGGTTCAGTTGAAGAAAGCAGCTAACGATGAAGAATAACAATGAGGTTGAATGGATATTAATTGAAGATAAACTAAAAAAGGAGTGGAAAAAGCAAGATGCCTGTAAAAAAGAAAAAAAAGAAAACAATAACATTATCTGTTTCAAAGACGCAAAAGATAGGCGCAAGAACAAGGATAAAAAATTTTAGTATTGGTGGGTTTGAAACAAATCCATTTTTAGAAGCTAGAAAAGTTAAAACTTTCAAAGATCTAGAAAAATTTATTAATGAGAATGTACCAGCAGTAGATGCTGCACACCTTGCAGACTATGCTGTTAAATATGGCTTTGATACTTACAACACCACAATGATTTTAGGTAACCCTGATGCTCATGTTGCAGTTACTAGACTCATGAAAGCTATTTCAAATGCTAAAGGTGGAGCTCAAAAGATATATGATGATTGCATAAAAAATGGTTTTAAAAGTGAGTTAGGTTTATTTTGTGAGGCAACTGGATATCTTGTACCTCAGACTATTAGTACCTTTAAAAATAATGTTACAGCATTTAAAGATCACTTTGGAAAAAAGAGACCTAAGAAAAAGGTTCCTCATTTTAAGGATAAAGAATTCAAAATTTAATGTGTACCAATGTGTACTTATAGTGGTTTCATAGTTTCAAAGAGTTTCAATTCATGTGAAACAACAAGGGGGATATAGCTTATTACCTAGTTTCAATAACCGATGCTGCTTGCTGCTGAAACAAGGTTAAATAACAGTTAGGGTGTCGATTGTTTCATAGTTTCAGTTGTTTCTTTATTAATACATCTGATAGATGAAACTGAAAAACTATTTTAACCTCTGGTTAAGAGCCTGTGTTCTTATAGTTATTGGTAGGCAACTTTCCACAATCTAGCAGCTCGCAGGATTTCCAAATTAATTAGAAATAGCATAAAGAAAAGATGCTGTTGTTTTCCACTCCAGCATTGGGGGCTTTGTCATGATGGCTGCAGGGCTATTAATCACTAGTGAGCCCCCTCTAAATCCTGACACCCACAAGATTTCACACAAGGCTACAGCTCAAATAAAAAGAGCTCATGTCTAATAAACCAACACGAGGAAAAGGAATGAAACCAAAAATAAAAACTATATCAGCTGAGGATCTAAAGAAATTTTTAGAGAAAGATGGGCTGTTATTTACATCACAAGACCTAGCTAAAATGCTTGGAGTTACTGAGGGTGCATTAAGAAAACAAAGATCAAAAAATAGGTCTATTTTTAAATTTGCAAAACTTGGTGGCAGAATATTTTATCCAGCAGATGTTGTTATGGAAACAATACATAATAATCTCCAACAAGGGAGTTTGAGATAATGAGTGGGGAAACGCACACCGGTTCTGTAGTAGATGCAGGAATTATAGCACAATTTATTAAATGTAACACAGAGAAAAAACTTCATTTATATTTTAATGGAGCTGAGAAAAAGCATAGATGGGATGATGGATCTATTAACTGGATCACACACCTAAATGGTACTGACAGACAAGGTGGCTGCTTAAATAGGAATGGTGTAGCAAATTGTGCAGTAGTAGATGTTGATAGAGTAGTTGAAGAAAAAGAATTCTGTAAGATTTGTTATACAATTGACAAAAGAATTGTGCCTTTTAAATCCACTAGTGGTAGATGGCATGCATGGTTATTTTATCCTAAAGATTTACCAGTTGAAGAAATTAGAAAAGAAATTCTTGCAATAGAAAAAAAATTTATTGAGCTATATGGAGATGATGTAGATGTTGGTAAGACTCAGCCAGCTGTAAGTGGGCTTGTAGGTATTATTTTTCCGTTTGCTACAGATGTTCAATACCCTTATTCCCCACAAGGAAATAAATTAACTTTTGATCAATTTAAATTTAAAGTCACTTATCAAAGACATCCTTTGGTTGCTATTGCTGCTGGTCTAAAAGAACCCGGTAGACATGACACTTTGGTATTAATTGCATCCTACTTAGAAAAAAAAGGTAAGATGGATCTGTTGGATGATGTTGTTGCAGCAATGCATAAGTTTGAGGACAAAGCATATATAAAAAGAATTAAAGAAAAAGAAATTCATAAAAAATATGATGTTGGAGTAGATGCTATTCAAAGATGTTTAGCAAAAATAGTTAAACACGAAACACCCACAGAGAAAAAAAGATTTTTACCCTATGATGAATACTTAGAATCTATTTCAGGTTCAATGCAGCCTGCAGCTCCTGCTATAGATGAACCACTTGGGGATAGTGCACCACCTGATGGAGAACCTTTAAAGCCATTAGAAATATTTGAGCATACTGGATTAGAAAAAATTACAAAAAGACCATGGATGATGTTTGGGATGCTGCTGGTAGCTGCATTAACCTTAGTAGTTGGACAACCGGGTGTAGGTAAAACAATGCTGCTACATATGCTTGCTTATTGTGTCTGTACCGGTAACCCTTTTTTTGGCAGGGATGTTGAAGTTAGAGGGAATGTATTAGGTCTATTCGGAGAAGAAACATCCAATGAATCAGACATTAGATGGGCTGCTTGTGCACAAAAACTTGGTAAGAATGATGGCAAGTATAAACTTTTTAAAAGAGGTTTAGAGCATGAACTTAAACTTGTAAAATTTACTAAAGAAGCAGCAGCAGCTACTCAGCAATACAAGGAGCTAGAGCTAGCTATAAAAGAAAATAATATTAAGTACATATTTTTAGATCCATTAATCAATTATCAGACTGGTAGCTTTGATGAAAATAGTAACCAGAATATGGATGCTTTTATTAAACACTATTTAATTCCATTAGCTGTAAAAATGGGTGGTGCAATAATAGCTGGTCATCATACTAATAAATTAAGCATGGTAACGACTCAGGACAAAGAGCTTATCGTTGATAATCAAAATGCGTTGATGGCTGCTAGAGGTGCATCATCATTAATAGGTGCTGCAAGATTTGTATTAGCATTACAGCCCATGACTAAAAAATTATGGGATGCACACTTTGTAGAACATGTAGAAGATGGTTCTAACTTTGTGCATTACTCAGGATTGATTGAAGCTAAATCTAATTACAACATGATAGCTGCAGATATTACATGGCTTAAAAAAGAAACTGTAGACATACCTACAATTGATGGTGGGCATGAGTCTACTGGTATGTATGCAACTACTGAACTTAATAAAATTACCAAAGCAAAAAATAAACTTAAAGCAGCTAAAAATTTAGCTTGGTGTAGATCACAGTTTAATCATATTCAAAGATTGTTTTCTAAAGCAGGGGATGATGCTGATGAAATAACTTTAAATAGTATTGTTACAGAACTTGTACCTTTAGAGGCAGATTTTTCAGATGATAATGTTCCTGAGTCTACAATTAAAACTAGAGTTAGAAGAAAATTAGAAAATGGTTTTAGTGGTAAAGAGGAACGCAAGGATGGCTTACAGAGTGAGGGTGTTGAATGTGATGATGGTTACAACTACTGGATCAAAAGAAGTTATGGAAAAACTGGGGCAGCTAAAGTTTACATGACTAGGTTTATAGATTTTAAAAGAAAAAATAATTCTACAGCGCAGGGGGCAGCATGAATAAATGGGAGTTAAAGAATATGCTGGAAGAATTAAGAACAGATAACACAAGACATACTGAAACAATCAATAAACAAATTACGCATATACAGGCATTATGGGAGGAGATTGAGCAGAAGCAATACAAGATCACTAGACTAGAAGATGAAAAAACTGAACTAAAGACTCATTACAGAGACTGTATGCTGCGTGAAAAGAAAGCAGTAGCAGATGCAGCACAAGATGAAAAATTTTGTACTGAACATATTTTAAATAAATCAACTGACAACTAAAAGGAAAAAATGAATAAAGAAAATAAAAAATATATAATTATGGAGACTAGAGTACCTGCTGAAAATGAGTTTATTTTTTGTGATGGTTTTAGTGAAACTGAGGAAAAAAGGAGGATGTGGGATTATCTAGAGAGGGTTTTTGGTATAGCTAGAGAATATATACCATCTCATTTAATAAGTAAGGATAACAACCATAACAGAATGACTGGCTTTAGAATTATTAAGCTAGGAGAAAATGACAGTTACCACCCATATAATGACTGAAAAAATTAGTAAGGAGAAGCTGCTAAATAAATTCTCTATAAATATTACTTATAGAACTAAGCAACACTTAGATATTCTACACAGCCATGTAATGGATGATGATTCAAAAATTTCAGATTATGGAGACTTTGTTTATGTGCTTACATGTAACTACATGTTTAGAATGGGCTTAGATAAACCTCAAAAAAAGAAAAAGAAATAATGAGTGATAAATTTAATAAAGAATTATCAGAGCTGTATAAAACAATAGCTACTAAACAAAAAAATACTAAAGGTGTAACTGATAAATTTGATAGACCTGAGAATGCTAACTTTAGAGGTAAGGTAGGTTATAATGATACTGGTATTCCTTTAACTCCTAAAGCTGTAAAGAAGCAGCGAAACAATAGAGCCGGCTATCATTACCCACACCATCTACAAGTTATAAATGAGAATAGAAAAAAAGCTGCAATGGATAGACATGGAATTACAGATCCTGACAATCCATATAATTTAAAAAAGAAAAAGGTATCAGTGCAGCCTGCAGTAAGATCTAATAGAAGCAGTTACTGGTCACTACCAATGGCACCATCTCCACGAAAAAAGGAGTATCACTATTACTCTAGTGATCCAGCTCCACCACCAGAACCAGTTACATATATTTTACCTTACGAATCTAAATCTAAGGAACCTGTGTATAAATCTACTGGGAAGTTTCCTAAGATAGATGAAGCAATTGCAGCAGCTAAAAAAAAGTATTAGTATTCATTAATGAAAAAGCTCTTATCAATAATATTATTAACATTATTTTCTATATCTGCATGTTATTCAGTGGAGACTGTTTTAAGAAAAGTATTAGAAAGCAATCCTGATAAAGCTTGGAATGTAGAGGGTAATTTTATTGAACCAGAATGTTTTGAAAATAATTTAATGGAGTGGATGTCTTCAGATAATTATCAAGAATATTACACAAAGTATTTAGGTAAAGAAACAGAAGACACATTTGAAGATAAGGAATTTAGAAAATTTGTAAATAGTATAGGGCTTTATTTTGGCAAAGAAGTTCCACTAAACGACTTACTTAATACTAGTTGGGACACTAAAATTTCATTAACACTTGATTTAAAAGATTGTTTAATTCCAGATCCAGAAATTTTTGTTCAGTTAAACGAAGATGACACAGAAAAATATATCTCATATGAAATCTTAAAAAATTACGATTTAAATCAAGCAAAAACACTTGCTCCTAATTTAAATGAAGAGTTTATAAGTATTAAAAAGATTAGAACAAAATTTGATGGAAATTATTCAATGGGTGTAACTTATAGTATTGTGACATATGGCATTATAAAGAAAGACAGTAAATTTTTAATGATTCCTCTTGAACAATAATATGAAAAAACTCTTATTAACAATATTCTTATGTTTAGTTTGTACTACCTCTGCATTCTCTAAAAATAAAAAAGAAATTGCCCTTGAAAATTGTGCTGATGAAACATTTATTAATTATGAGGATGAGTCTTATAAAAAAACAATGGGTAGTGCGAGAGGTACAATTGTGCGTAATTGGGGAAAAATTAAAAGAGGCGAAGAACTTTTGAACCGAGGTTACGCATTAAATGAAAAAATAGATAAAGCAGCTAAAGCATACGAGGGTAAAAAGGTGCCAGAAGAAGTATTAAAGGGCTGGTATGACATGGAATACAGAGCAAGGAATTACATTATAGCTGGTTATAATCATTATGGTTTATATGCTGATGAAATTGTGAAGAAAACTAGTATCAATAAAAAAACTAAAAATGAAGAGTATGCTAATTTCCTAATTAATTGTGAGAAATTACATAATGAAACTCCTTATGGTTTTGAATTAAAGTGGGGTAATAAATGAAAAAATTATTTACAACGATTTTAGCTCTGGGTTTGTTGTGGTGTTCAAATTCATTTTCTCAAAATTGTGACCCAAATCAATATAATGATGGAATGATGGTTAAAGAATATGAAGCTGAATATAATTATAAGGCAGAAGAAGCTTATAGTTTTGGAAAAAAAATACAGAATATATTATTAAAAAAAGATTTAAGAGGATTTATTGATCTAACAATAGGTGACTTAAGAACATCACTTGAGCAAAAATATACAGAAAATAAGTCATTTAAAAATTTTTTTGATGATGAGCAATATAAAAAAATTGTTGATGGAGAAGTTTATTGTTTTCCTTTAGGTTCTACAGAGACATTACAGTTTAAGCTGGGTGACGATTGGAATTTAACTTACACATTACAAAATGAAAATTGGGTTGTGTTAGAATATTGATTATAAAAAAACTATTTTAAAGGTAATATATTCTCAAATAATTTAGGATTTTTAGCAGCTTTCTTTTTCTGTCCATTAGCTATTTGTTTTTTTTGGAGGGGGGTTAATCTATCAAATGCCTTACCATAAGATCTTAAAGCAGCTTGCTGGTTAGGGTTGGATGGAAAACTACTCTTATCTAAGCTATCATAAGGTTTCACAGCACTACTAACTGGAACACCCTCATACTTGTAAGTTATCTCCTCTATATATCTAGACGGATTATCTTTATATAATTCATAAGTATCTTGATCATTTTGAAAAGTAAAACCATCAGGATGATCAGGGTCAACATTTATAGGTAAAATTTTTTTATTTTTTTGCATAACCCTTACTGGAGTTGCACCACCTACATAACCTTTAACAGGGGTAGGAGAGTTACGAATTACTTGTTCCATCATGCTATCAGTTTGTGCTGCTTGTTTTTTTATTGAAGCTTTTGCTTTATCCTTAACAATTTCAGCGACCATAATACTTGATTGAGACATACCCTCATAAGGTTCTCTACCAGCTTTTTTATTTTGATAAATTTCTTTTAATACATCTCTTTTAATAGCTTCATCTCCATATTCTTTTTCCATGTGGGCTTTAAATTTTATATCTTCAATTTCCTTTTTAGTTTTTTTCGGTTCAGGATTTTTATAAAATTCAGGTGTGAAACTTACTAAAGGTTGATCAGCTATTCTTGCAGCAGGCAGAGCAGCAGATGCTGCATTAATCCTCTGCATAACAATTGCATGTGCCTTAGCTTGTTCCTCATCTTCTACAGGATCTTTTATAGGTGGTAACAAGGACATTAATCCTGATGGTTTAGTCATTTTTAGCCTCAGATTTTCTAACTCTATTTATGTAGTCTGTTAAAGATTCATTTTCTAATACATCAATTTTTTTTACCCACGCATCAATTAAATCCCCATAATCTTCTGCAAGTGTATCACCAGTCACCCCACCTGATCCGAGCTTTATTCTCTTAGGTTTAAAATCTTCTTTAGTATCTTTTAAAAAATCTTTCCATCCACCAGTATTTGTTTCACTCCATTTTTCAAACTGTTGTAGCAGCTGATCTAACTCTAGCTGCGCTTCTTCTGCAGCTGTTTCACTAGCCATCAATAAATCTTCTTTTACTGTTGGTGCTTTTTCAATTGGTTTACTTATTGTCATTTAATCTCCTTGGTTAATATTCCCAGCTGGGAGCAATAGAAGTGAACCGGTGTGCGCCAGTCGCTCTTAGTCGCTCAACTAAAAGACAACCCCCAGCCGAACATCTATTTTATTAAGATTGTGGTAGTGTGTGAAATCCCAGCACCATCAGGATTTGATATAATTTTTTGATAAAATTTTTGTAAAATATTTTTTTACTTAGGTACTTAGAAATATTTTTTTAAAAATGAAAATTTACCTGATCAAGAGACTGTATTAGAGTATTACATAGCTATATTAACTTAGTTAGATACCACAGAGGAAAGGTCATTTAATGGACTCTAGGACTCCACCAGACTCAAATGGTTCCCACTATTTTAAATATGTATGTAGCTGTAGTTGCTGCAGTCTGCGTGGCTCTATGGAGCTAATATGATTCAACAACCTCTAAATTAATCTTAAATAAAACAATACAACTAGAAGCGAAGCAGGAGCAGATGCGCAGCATCTGCGACTAGCGAAAACATTAGTGTTTTCGATTCATAAATAGCAATCTGTCGGCATACTGTCGGTATATCTATAATAAAAATAACTGAATCTTTTTTACTTAAATGATGCTAGTATTTACTAGATGAATAACATGTGCGTGTTAGATAATTGGGTGGGTTATGATTACAAATCAATTGCTCTACCAGCTGAGCTACAAGGGCATTTTGTTTCGTGTGAAGTTTTTACTGCGAAACATCAATTAAATCAATGCATAAAAAACAATATGGGTGTTCGCTGCTTGTTAGCAGCTCACTTGAATTGTGATGGAAAGTTACTGAATGTGACTGATCTGTCGGCATGGAGTCGGTATGGGAATCCTGCATCTCATGGGATTTCAAAAGCATGTTTTCATCCATTAAAAATAACAAAAATAATGGAGTGGAAAAATGAAAAAAACAATAAAGTTTACACCAGCTAAATTAGCTAGTTTAAAACATCCTATCAGTAAGCATCCTGACAAGTGGTACGACTCAGGTTGTACTGGCTTAGCAGTATTTGTAATGCCTCAACCATCATTGACTAAAGTATTCTATGCATCTTGGAGTGTTGTAACTTATGGTGCTGATGGTAAACAAAAAAGATCAGGTAGATACAAAAAATTAGGTAGAGTTGGTGGATCTAAAAATCTTGAAGCAATCAAAGCTGATGTAGTTAATAATCTACCTATTTGGAAAGCAAATAATATTACAACAGTTGATGGTAAAACAGTTGCTACACTTGTTAATGAGTATTTAAAATCAGGTGCTTCAACTGGTAATAGGATTAAGACTAAAGGTACTAAATTAAAATATAAAACTGTAACTGGTAAAGGGTATGTTGGTCTACTAAAGGCATATGTTTTAGTAAAGACCAACAAAGAGTCTACTAAGCAGCTACTTACAGCTCCATTTCATTTAGGAAATAATACCTACTACAAAAAGCAGCTCGCAGAGCTTCCACTAGATAAAGTTACAAAAGCCGACATAGAAGTTTGGCATAATAGGATGGAGATTATTCCTACTGCTGCTAATAGAGCATTGGCTGCACTATCAATTGTATTTGAATGGGATAGCAAGAGAACTACCCCAGCTTATACTGGCTTCAATCCATGTCTAAGAATTGCAAAATATCAGGAGCGAAAAGACAAAAGGCATATTGATACTATTGAGAAAGTTTTAGAAGTTACAAAATTCCTTGAACAGGAGCAATGGAGGGAACCACACTTTTATACTTTTTACAGACTACAAATGGAGTACGGAGAAAGATTGACAGATAGTCATGGCATAGCTTGGAACAAGCCCACTAGTTTAATAGATCAGAAAAAATGTACTGGCTGGATTGATTGGAGAAAAAAGGAAATTTATTTAACTGACACAAAAAATAGAGAAGATGCCAGTTGTGAATTAACTGAGGAGATGGTGCTGATGCTGCGTAAGTTACAAAATTATGTAACTGATGAAAATACTAATGCATCATATGCAGCTGGTAGTATGTGGGTTTTTCCTAGACCTACAGATCCAGCACTACATATTAATAATACTAGCTACAGAACCAAATTAAGAGATTTCAATTACAAGATGGGTTTTGCCACTAGAGAATATGTTAGGGGTTCCGGTAAAAGAAAAGTTTATAAATACACAAACTTACTAACATTGAAGCACTTGCGTAAAACTTTCGTAACTTATTATGGCAGATCTAAAGGGCTGGAAGCTGCTTCATTAAGAATGCGCCACAGCAGCTTAATAGTAACAAAAGAGCATTATTACACTGAGGATCAAAAAGCATTAAAGACTCATACAAGTATTTATAATGTTGGAAATAATGTGGTTCAGTTGAAGAAAGCAGCTAACGATGAAGAATAACAATGAGGTTGAATGGATATTAATTGAAGATAAACTAAAAAAGGAGTGGAAAAAGCAAGATGCCTGTAAAAAAGAAAAAAAAGAAAACAATAACATTATCTGTTTCAAAGACGCAAAAGATAGGCGCAAGAACAAGGATAAAAAATTTTAGTATTGGTGGGTTTGAAACAAATCCATTTTTAGAAGCTAGAAAAGTTAAAACTTTCAAAGATCTAGAAAAATTTATTAATGAGAATGTACCAGCAGTAGATGCTGCACACCTTGCAGACTATGCTGTTAAATATGGCTTTGATACTTACAACACCACAATGATTTTAGGTAACCCTGATGCTCATGTTGCAGTTACTAGACTCATGAAAGCTATTTCAAATGCTAAAGGTGGAGCTCAAAAGATATATGATGATTGCATAAAAAATGGTTTTAAAAGTGAGTTAGGTTTATTTTGTGAGGCAACTGGATATCTTGTACCTCAGACTATTAGTACCTTTAAAAATAATGTTACAGCATTTAAAGATCACTTTGGAAAAAAGAGACCTAAGAAAAAGGTTCCTCATTTTAAGGATAAAGAATTCAAAATTTAATGTGTACCAATGTGTACTTATAGTGGTTTCATAGTTTCAAAGAGTTTCAATTCATGTGAAACAACAAGGGGGATATAGCTTATTACCTAGTTTCAATAACCGATGCTGCTTGCTGCTGAAACAAGGTTAAATAACAGTTAGGGTGTCGATTGTTTCATAGTTTCAGTTGTTTCTTTATTAATACATCTGATAGATGAAACTGAAAAACTATTTTAACCTCTGGTTAAGAGCCTGTGTTCTTATAGTTATTGGTAGGCAACTTTCCACAATCTAGCAGCTCGCAGGATTTCCAAATTAATTAGAAATAGCATAAAGAAAAGATGCTGTTGTTTTCCACTCCAGCATTGGGGGCTTTGTCATGATGGCTGCAGGGCTATTAATCACTAGTGAGCCCCCTCTAAATCCTGACACCCACAAGATTTCACACAAGGCTACAGCTCAAATAAAAAGAGCTCATGTCTAATAAACCAACACGAGGAAAAGGAATGAAACCAAAAATAAAAACTATATCAGCTGAGGATCTAAAGAAATTTTTAGAGAAAGATGGGCTGTTATTTACATCACAAGACCTAGCTAAAATGCTTGGAGTTACTGAGGGTGCATTAAGAAAACAAAGATCAAAAAATAGATCTATTTTTAAATTTGCAAAACTTGGTGGTAGAATATTTTACCCAGCAGATATTGTTATGGAAACAATACATAATAATCTCCAACAAGGGAGTTTAAGATAATGAGTGGGGAAGCGCACACCAATTCTGTCGTAGATCCCAGAATTATAGCAGAAATTTTTAAACATAACACAGCTAATACTTTAATTTGGAATGGCTTTAAATCTGATGGTAAAAAAAATCAGTATTGGAAAAAACAGGAGATTGATTGGGAAGCTCATATAAATGGAACACTGAAACAAGGTGGCTCCTTAAATAGGAATGGTGTAGCTAATTGTGCAGTAGTTGATGTTGATAAAGAAGTTGATCCTGTAGAATTTTGTAGAGCTGCTTATGCAATAGATCCTTTAATTATTCCTTTTAGATCTCCTAGTGGCATTAAATGGCATGCATGGAAATTTTATCATAAAGATTTAAAAACTGCTGTTGTTAGAAAAGATATTCTAGCAATAGAAAAAAAATTTATTGAACTGTATGGAAATAA
>Ga0209337_1002582_pt1 | contig 13039 bp, 8 predicted proteins | sample LinPmetageLP53_FD_184044 | JGI IMG/M metagenome (GOLD analysis project Ga0209337, IMG submission 184044) | Marine viral communities from the Pacific Ocean - LP-53 (SPAdes) (version 2) | ecosystem: Environmental > Aquatic > Marine > Oceanic | place: Pacific Ocean | collected 2010-02-08
TAGATAGTAATGTCTGACCAGTATAGCCATGAATACTTGTAGATGAAACTACAGTCCCAGTTTCTGCTGGTACTGTTATCGTATTAGTACCTGCTGCTGCTGGTACATCAACCGTTACTTGTCCTGAACTACTGCCTTTAATTACTAGTGCCATTGTTTACCTCGCATCCTTTATTGCTTGTAGTTTAGCTTTTTCACTATCCATATTTTCTTCGTCTATATCTTTATCTAATCTATCTTTGTAACTACCTGCTGCAACTTTAGCATCATAGTCAGTTTCATGTCTTGCTACTTTTTGTTCTAGCATAGTAGTTGCAATCTCTGTTCCAAACTTAGTTTCAGCGTGTTGCACCCAACCTTCTGCATTTATAACTACATGCCTTAATACTAATTGTTGTCTACTTGTTAATGTTATTGCCATAATATTATCCTACTAAATGTCCTTGAAAAAATGTACCACTTGTTTGTATATCTACAGTTAAAGAACTATCAAATAGCTGCATTGTAACAGTTGAAGTATCGGCTGCATCCATATCAGCAAGAACTGTAATTGAATAAGAGCCAACACCTGCACCTGATATATTTTCAGCAGGGTCAAACTCATATAAGTATGCCCTATTACTGGTTACAATGTGCAAACGACCTGTAGTAAAGTTAGCATCAACATCATGTATAGTTACAGAAGCACTTAAAAAATATGAGCCTGTTACAGGAGCAGTAAAAGTATTACTAGCAAAATCAGCATTTTTATCAAAAATTTCTGTACCAAAGACTACAGTTGCATTTGTGCCATTACCTGTACAGTTGTCTTGGGCAGAAGCAGGTACAACACTAAACGCTGGTTGTGTTGCATTTACCATAATGCCGTTTGAATCTTTTGTAGCTACGTCTGTGTTATCTGTTAGTGTGCCATGTAATGTTATTGCCATCTTTCTCTCCTATGGTTTAGGGTTGTCGTCTTTAACTTTCTTAACAGCCGCAAACCAATCTCCTGTTTTATCACCTTTGTCTGCTAACATATCTTTATATAATAAATCTAATTGTTCTGCTAATGCTGGGTATTTTATTTCCCTTGCTCTAGCATAAGCTAGGTTATCATAAGCTGTAGATAACTCTATCATCTTTGCTTCAATAGCAGCCTTAGCAACAGGAGTGGATGTCCATTCAATAGCATCAATGTTTTCTCCTACCATTGTAAAAACTGCATCTTCGTCTATTGCTTTTATTGCACTTGCAATATCTTTTCCTGGTTCTATATTCATGATGTATCAATCTCCGATAAACAACAATGTGTTCGTGTTCTATGTGTGTATGTTTGGTCTGCATCATTTTGAGTTCTGTTAACATAAATAGTATGACTGCCACTATCTCCAACACCAAAATAAAATTTATAATCTACTTGACTGGTTGTATTTGGAGTATCAACTATTGTGCCACCTAGCCAAACAGTAGACCTATTGCCATCACCACCTTGATCATAGTTACCTGCTAATGCACCTCGTCTATTACTTGCAGCATCACCAGATAATGCTGTTACATGTGAATAACCACCACCACCAATTTGTCTGTATAATCTCATTCGTATACCTGAAACATTAGCAAGTAATCTTATTTGAGGTATAAAAAAATCTATTTTAACTTTATTAGATGATGAGCTAGGTGTTATAGAATATGCTTTTGAACCTGCTCCATCAGAGTTATTACCACCTGTAACAGATATTGTGTAAGAAAGATTATCGCTACTAGCAACCATTTTTACTACCTTGCCTACAAATCCAGTAGCTGTACCACTATTAGCAATGGTTGCTCCTGAGTCTATAGTTAAGGTAGTACCTGATTTAATATTCAAAGCATTTGAAGCAAATGAAATATCAGTATTACCATTAGATTGTAAGTCTATAGAACCACTTGTATCAGATGTAAGTTTTAAACCATTGCTGGTATCTGCATTTATTTTACACGTCATAAGATTACTAACCTCTCTCCGCTTGGTATGGTTAATGTTACACCACTATTAATAGTTAATGGTCCCACAGTACTAGCTGATTTGCTAGAAGTTATGGTGTAGTTGGTAGTCATCACTCTAGCGTTTTCATAAAACACCTGGTCTGTACCACCACCTGTTGCACCAGCCGCAGCCAATGCCCATTTTAATCCTGTGGTCTCACCACTTGCTGCTGTCAGTACATAATCATTCGTACCTACAGCGAGTGCAGATGGATTGCCTGAGCCATCCCCTGCCAGTATTTTACCTTTAGTTGATAGATCAACAGCCGTTACAGCTCCTGTCCCATTACCTATTAATACGCCATTTGCTGTAAGTGATGTAGCTCCTGTACCACCATTGGCTACAGGTAACGTACCAGTAACTTCACTACCTAAAGCTGTCGTGCTATCTATGGCTACCCATGCACTACCATTATAAAATTTTAGCACATTGCTAGAAGTATTAAAGTTTAGATCACCAGCATCATTGTCAGAGCCTGGATCACCACCAGTTACTCTGTATCTTGCAGCAAAACTATTAACTCCTGATACGTTAGACGCAACGGTTGCTATATTAGCTACTACAGTTGAACTAGCTAATGTGTTTAAGTCTGACACAAAATCACTAGTAGCCAATGTATTTAAGTCGCTCACAATATCAGATGTAGCTAATAGATTTATATCTGTAACGATATCTGATGTTGCTAGTATATTTAAATCAGCAACAATGGCTGATGTGGCTAATGTATTTAGGTCTGAAACTATATCGCTTGTAGCAAGTATTGCAATGTCAGCAACAACATCACTTGTAGCTAAGATTGCTAAGTCAGCAACAATGTCAGACGTTGCTAGTATAGCCATGTCAGCTATAACATCTGAGTTAGCTAGTAAAGCCATGTCTGCTACAACATCACTTGTACCTAATAGTGCCATGTCTGCTACAACAGTACTTGTGCCTAATAATCCCATTGCTGTTACGTTAGCTGATGTACCTAAATGGCCCATAGCTGTAACGTTTGCAGAAGTACCTAGTAAATCCATGTCAGTTACGATGGCTGAAGTACCTAATATTGCCATATCAGCTACAGCATCACTTGTTCCAAGTCTACCAATCTCAGTAGCTTTACCAGCAACAGCGCCAATATCAGTTGCATCTCCAGCAACAGCAGTTACATTAGATGCAATGCCTGCGACTGTAGCTACATTACTAGCTACGGCTGCAACCGCACTTATATCAGATGTAATTGTCCCAAGTGTAGCAAAGTTTGTTGATGATAATGTTACCGATGGATTACCATCACCATCAAACTCTAATATTTTGTTTGCTCTACTTGCCTTAACAGGTAGTTGCATATCAAAGTTTGTAGTTGTTTCTGCTAAAGGTAGGCGTATGGATCTTGATGAACTTTCTTCTCTTTCTGCCATCATAGCCATCAATACGTCAAGTTGTGTATTCAATGCAGTTACATCAAAAGATGCTGCTGGAACAAAATCTGTAGTTCTTTCTACTACTATGTCTCTTACAATTACTATGCTGTCATCTGCTGTAGCACCAGCACCTAAAGTTACTGTGCCTCCAGCTCCAAACTCATATGCACTATCACTAGCGTTAGTTGTACCTTGCACACTAAACTGAGCAACACTACTAGGCGCTGCATTAAAGGTTAGTGCTGTGCCATTACGGAATACTTTAATGTCTCCTGTGGCAAAAAATTCAAAACCTATAGTAAATACGGTTTGCCCACCACTTGCGGTGTACGTATTTCTAGGCGTATTTTTAGCTGTTGCTATTGTCATCTTACTGTCTCCGTTAATATATCTGTTATTTTCTTAAAAAGACCATCTAAATATAGCACATTGTTAAATGGTATCAACCTACGTAATGTTTGTGCTTTTTCATCTAGTCCTGCATCAGATCCAAAAGAATGTATTAAATCAATTAATTGTCCTGGACCTGGACCAGTAAATTCAGATATACCATCTGCAACATTAGCATCACCAAACCTATTAGGTATACCAAGTGATGGTCTAACGCCTAATGGTGTTTCAAATAATCCTTCTGATACAACTTCTAACGCAAAGTTTATATCAGCAGGTAAACCTAAAACACCTGACATTTCTATTGCTCTATATATTTTTTCTTCTGTAGATTTATGTTGATAGTAAGTAGGATTTTTTAAATAATCTCCAAATGCTGCATATAAAATCATAGCTACTGCGCCAGAAGCTACATTCATTTCTCTACCTGATAGTCCAGATAACATAAGTTTTCTGTTTGCAGCAAACGACCAAGCAAAAAATTGAAATGGTAATGCTATCCACCCATTATTAAACTTTCCACCAAATTCTGTTTTTTCATATCCACCTAAAAATCTAAATACTTCTTTATCAAATTTTTCCGCTATGCCTTCGTCTTGTATTCTTATTACACCAAACATCATATTAGGTTTATCAGCTATGCTTGGTGTAATAATAGTTCTTTGTACATCAGCAAAAGACGCAAAACGTAATTTATCTGCTAACTCTATACCGCCTTGTATTTTTGACCATTCTTCTTGTTTAGTATAAATAAAACCATTAGTACTTCTATGTGTTGGCAGTCTACCAATCGCTCTTGCTTCTGCTTTAGATATTCCATAATCTGCTAAACGTCTTAATTCAAACTTAGTTGCTTTACCTCGTGCAACTTTTTGTGCATCTTCTAAAAATCTATGTGTAGACATATGCTGACTCATTTCTTTCATCATTTGAGTCCAGGCAGATAATAAATTCATATGATAAAAAGGTGCTTGCACATCTTCTAATGGCTGCCCTATTTTTTTATCAAAAAATCTACTAAATGTAGTGTTGCCTCTACCTACTCTAAAGTCTGTTTGACCAATATATCTTGCAGAAGCATTATTCATCACAACATCATGCACATCACCTATCCATGCGTTGTTAGCTATTTGCTCGTTAAATTCTTTTTTATCTGCTGCAAACGGTTGTTTAGAATTTAAGTATTTAAAGGTATTACCAAAACCATGTACCATAGGTATACGAGCAAAATCTACTATTGATGAAAAAACTACCTTGCCCATCATAGCAACACTACCCCAGTTTCTAAGTGCATGTGGTAGTCTTGATGCAAAAAAACTATCAGGATCAGCAGTATTATACAATCCATAATATTTATCTCTTGCATCATTAAGTCTATTTGTTATTGCATTTATTTCTTCTAGTTTACCATCACCTTTATATTCGCCATTTAATAAGTTTTGTCTTGCTTTCCAAATAGCAGCATCAGCAGTTGGATCTCCAAATGCTTTTGTCATTTCTATTCGTTTGTGCATACGTTCAGAATACATTCTAACTAAATAGTTTATATCTGTAATAAGATATGGAGCTAAGATTTTATCTTCTATGTCAATGTTTCTTTGTTGAAACGCACTTTGTCTTGCAACACCATTAGTATATTGCAAATCATTGTCCATGTTTAAATGTGTACCATCTCTAGTTATTCTTGAAATTGTTTTTTTAACTTCTAAATTTGTTAAATAAATATCTATGTCATCTTGATTTTTTTGTCTAAAGTTATCAAACAAAAGACCTCTAAAACTTTTTTTATTTGGTATAGAAAATAATTTTTGATTTAAACCACCAGTCCTTTCAGCTATCATATACAATGTAGTTTTTTCATTTATATAATTTTCGTAATCTTTTGTATTTCTAATCTTTGATTCTTTCTGTCTATATAAAACATGATGAACTTCATGCGCTAATATAAATTTTTCTAAATCAAATTCATTTTTAATTAAATTTTTGTTTAAAGGTTTTACTTCTTCTATTCTTGGATTAAGGTGAGCTTTTTTAGGCCACATTTCTTTTTTAATAAATGCTTTATTAATATATATAATTTTATTTTTATGATCTGTTGTACCACCTAGCGGTTGTTTTCTTTTAGGATTTTGTTTGTATACAATAGTATAACCATTATCTTTAGCTATTTTTTTTAAATTTTGTTCTTTATATTCTCTATCTTTACCAAGTTTTCCACCCATAAATTCATTACCATGTATACGCTGTAATGCTGTAATTGGTGCTTCTTGTAATACTTCATTTAATATTTCATCATTTATCTTGTCTATATCATAAACACGATTAACGTAATTTTTTACTAAAGGAGTAAATTCTTTTTCTAATCCTTCAACAATATTTTTTTCTTGTTGCATTAATTCATTTCTTTTTGCAAGAGCTTTTTCTAACTGCTCTGCATATTGTTTTAATCCTTCTTTATCTTTTGGATATTTAAGTTTAAACTCTGATAACTGTCTTTGTGCATCTATAGCTAGTGATTCCCATTCTTCTTTAAGTTTTCTTATACTACCTTGAGAATGAAACATACCTAATTCTTCTGCTTCTTTACCAATCTTTAAATAAATATTTCTTATTTTATCTGCAAATTCTTGTACTTCTTTTGGTGCAATTTTGTATGCTTCTTCATCAATTATAACTTTATGTATAGCAGAGTTAAATTCCTTAAAGGTCATACCTTTATCTGCTACCGCATCTGGATCTCTTAATCCAGTTTTTAATAATACAGAATCAACTGTATCACCTACTCTTATACCTACAGATCCCATGCTATAACCTAAAGTTTTATCTCCTGTAGTATTTACTCTGGTTCTATATATCTGAAAAACTTTATGCAGTTCTTTATCAAACCCACCTATCATTCTAAAATGATTTGCGGTTGCTTTTGTTAATGCAGACATAGGTACTGAGTATCCAGCTTTTGCTGCTCTTTGTGAAGTACCCATATCTCCAAACATACGCATACCAAAATCAGCTACAAAATTATTTAATTCTTTATTTTCAATTTTATTGTTTAACAATGCACCCATATCAGTAATCCATCGGTCTACATTCTCAGCAAACCAACTTCTACCATCATCACGACCAGCAGTTTGTCTACCAATTTTTGCAATTTCCATTTCTGTTTTAACTTCTAAATTTAATAAATTTTCTGAATCAATATTGTCAATACCTTTAGGCGCACCATTGATTTTTTTAATGTGAGCTTTTTTAATTAAAAACTTTTTATAGTCATTAGCACTTTGCATCTCAGGTAATTTTGCTGCACCCATAACATCAGGCTCAACATAACTACCATCATTAAATTTTCTTACTAATAAATTTTCATCTATAATTATTAAATCTTTAGTTAAAACCTTATCTTTAAAAGTATCTCCAACTTTTAAAATTCTAACTGCTTCACCAGAATTAAGACCAACAAATCCTATTGGCCCTTCATACAAATCATATTTACCTTTGGTAATTTGATCTACACCGTCTACATCATATGTTTTTGCACTAATGTTATAAGTTACATCACTATTCTGGTCATACATTTTTGATATAAAATCATCATTTTCTGTATCATGTATTGCAGAAAAAACATCATCTGTTTTATCTTCTGGAGATTTTCTATATCCAATATCTCTTGCACTACGTCTAGCAAACATTGAATAAAATCCACCGCCTAATAATGCTGAACCACCAATATACATTGCTGACTCTAATCCTGTTGCTGTTGGATCATATGCATGTCGTATAGGTTCTGTTGCTGCGGTAAGACCTCCAATAATAGCTCCACCTCTTACAAATCTTTGTGCTAACGATATACCTTTTACCCATACTATAGGGGTGTAGTTGATTGGATCTCCAAATGCTGCAACAATTTCTGGTATAAGTCCACCAACATCTCGCACTTGTCTTAAATGATTATGATAATCTATTTTTTCTTTTACATGAGTTAAGTGTTCTTGATTTCTAATATCTGTAAAACTATCATAATACTGTTCATATCCTTTTATTTGTTCTTGAATATTTTCTGGAGGATCATACGGCAAATCTAAGTATGTAGGATCTCCATAGTATAAATGACGACCTACTTGTCCAACAGGTTCTAGCTGCCAAGATGCACTAACAGAATTTAAAAATGTTGGATTTTTTGTATAAGGCGCTCTCTTTGGTTGTGATGCTTGAAAGATTGGACTTGTATAATATTCATCGCTCATTTGACTTACTCATTACGTTTTCGTTTAAATGTTTGAGGACCAGGTGAAACTATTTTATAACCTTTAGGAGCGCCATAAGATTCTTTTTCCTTATATGTTTCGTGAGGTAATTTAGGTCGAACAAAATAAGGTTCTTTATCAGGATTTTTTATCATGTTATCATAATCAAATTTAGATACTGTTTTGTCTAATAAATTTTGTAGTATTGAATGAGTGTAAGTAACGTATTGTCCATTATCATCCATAACATAACGCATATCATTAGCAGGATTACCGCCTGGATAATACATTAACATGTATACTGATTGTTCTCGTCTTGTTATGTTTCCTGCATTGACTAAATTAAAAAATACATTATCACCTAATACTAAATCATCTTCTATTTCAAATTCATTATAAGTAGTTTTGTATTGTTTAACTTTATCAACTATGTCTTTTTGTATTTCATCATAAACTTCATTATAAATATTTGAACTATCATTATAGTTTTCTCTCATATGATTTTCATGTTTTATTTTAGCTGACGATTTTTTCATATAATATTCAATAGGAAATTTAGAATATATATTGTCTGAGCCTGGATTATAATCTCCTGCATTTGCATCTATTGCATATCCTGGTGTTGTCATTAAACTAGATTTACCATATTGTCCTGTTCCTAACATACGTTTAAATATATTAATACTTAAATTAGAATTATAAGACAAACCAGTTGTTATTTTTAATTTTCTAAATACTTCTTTTTGAACTGTAGTTATTATATTGTTTGTTAAAACATTATCTGTAAATCCTAATACATCAGAAAATTCATTTGTTATATCTTCAAATATTTTTTTGTCTAAAGTTAATGAACTGCCACTTGATTTTTGATATTCATCACTAATTGTTTTATTATTTTTTTCTTGATAGTCTTTATTGTTTCTTAATATTTTATCTTTTGTATATTCTTCTACTGCACCATTTCCATATATATCTTGAAAGTGAAGCAAAACATTTAATTCTTCTAACTGAGGTTCTGTTAATATATTGTCAATCATTTTATATGCTGTTATATCACCATCATTTGATTTTCCTATTGCAGATGTAGCAAATGCAAATTCAGTAGAACCTAGTATATCTGATATACTTTTTGGACTAGGCGTTGTTGTTAATAAAGCATCTACTTTTTGACTTAATCTTCTTGACATAGCGTATGGCAATACACCTGTTTTATTAGCAACAAATTGATAATATCTATTTTGTAACTCTAAATCTGATTCTATATTTTTTTCTGTATATTTTTGTGGTGTGTCAAAACTATTATTATATGCGTTAATTAATTTTTGACTTTCATTACTATCTAAATCCTGTATAGCAATAGATAATCCTTCGTATTCTTTTTTTGTATAATCTGTAGCTGCTCCAAACTGTAAAGACTCATCTATTAAAGTTAAATTTTTATTTGTTGTATTTACAGCCGATACATAATTACTTAATATACTACTTTGCGTTCTTAACTCTGTATCAATTTTACCAATATCTACACTATTAATAACATCGGTAAACCCTAAACTTTTTGCATCAACTGTTTCTACATTGCCTTTTGCATCAATTAAACTAATTGTTTGTCCAGGCATATTAATACCAATACGCAATTTATTTATATTTTCTGCAACTCTTGCAACATCTTTTATATCATTGTCTTTATAGTTTAAATATTTTTGTAAACTTTCACTTGTTTGCGCTAATAACTGATATGTAGGTAATTCATTTTTTATAAAAAATCTTGCGTCTGGATCATTCTGTAATGCTGCTTGTTTATTTTTTTCAACTACAATTCCTAATTGTTTATTGTATTCTTTTGAATTTGACATTGCTAATGTAAAAGATAACTTATCCCAATTACCATTAATATTTTGTATCTCAGCATTTTTAAATGCTCTCCTTCTTTTTAAATGTTGTGTTGCTAATAAATCTTCTGTTTGATTAATTTGTTTATTAAAGTTATCTTCAACAAGAGGTTTAAATTCTTTTGGCACAGTATCTAATAATGCTGATATTGGTTCTCTAATATTTTTATTGTACATAGCTATATGTTCAGCAACAGTAATATCTGTATTTGCTCTTTCATCTGCTAATAATTTTTCATCACTAAGTATTTGTTTTGCATTAATAGCTAATTGATTAACATATCTATCTGCTGCATACTCATCAAACTCACTAGCAGCCCAAGATGTTTTTAATAATTCATCAGGTCTCTTATAAGATGCAGCAACTTTATGAGTTCTTTTATTACCTAATTCATCAGTAAACTCTCTATCTTCATAAATAATATCTACTGTTTGACCAAGTTTTTTACCTAATTTTTTTTCTTTAGATTCCATTTCATTAAGACGATTGTTAATAAAATTATTAACACCGCTACTGTTAGCACTACCTAACTGACCTATAGATGCACCTAACTCTCTAAGACCTTGTCCTCTATTGACTTGTATAGTTGCTGGGTTAAACGATGTACTTTGTGTTTTTTTAAATGCCATTATCTACTAAACCTCTTATCTGACGGTGTGTAAAATTTATAGTTAGGACTCTTAGATCCTACTTGTTGACCACCTGTACTACCTTTTAATCCTTCTGCACCTTTCATTCCCATCTCTAATGAGTCCATCATTGATTGATTAAACCTGCCTCTTGCTCTATTCATGTCAGCAGTTTTTGTTAATCCAGATTCTCTTGATGCATAAGCTAGTTCACTTTGTTTGTTAATAGCATCTAATGCGCTAACATTTAACTCACGCATAAATAAACCTTTATTGTTTGCCATCGCTGCTTCAAAAGAATTGCTTTGTCCAATACCACTAGGTGATAACAATGCTCTATTAGTTGCTTGTTGTGCTGCAAAATTCTCAGCTAATATATTTCCTTTCTGTCTTGCTTCTAACTGCACACTCATACGATTATCTTTAATTTGTTCTTGTCTATCACGATAAGCTTGTTCAGCTATTGCTTGTTCAGCTTTTAATGTTTTTCTAGCCTGGATCATATTAATCCCTGCTAATCCTATATATACTGCTGGATGACACATTAGTAATAAACCTCCGATGTTATACCCAACACCCTCATAGGTAATGGTGCTGTTTGTGATACTGTTAGTGTTGGATCTTTTTCATAGCCAAGCACATGTACTTCTTTTTTACCTGTCAAAGATTGTAATCCAGTTGTATCATCATTAGGATTACTACCAATTAAAACTTGATTAGAATTAATCGTAACATTGTATGTGGTTGATAATTCTAATATAGCTTTACCTATCTTACGTGGTTTACCTGTCAATACGCCATCACCTAATCTTACATCTTGTGGCAAAGTTTCTACAGTTATATCATAGTCCATGCCTATATCACAGGCTGCTGCTGGAGATGGCAAAGTAACTGTACCTGCTGAAGTTACTATACCACTACCGTAATAAAAAAAATCTCCTGCTTCGGTTGAGCCTGAGGTTGCATGTACTGTTTTACCTATTTGCGTTATACCAGTAAATACACGACTGGTTAAAAATACTAACGTAGTATTGTCATTAATTGATGCTGTAACTGGGCTAACTGATATTACATATTCGTTAGTAGTTCCTGTAGCTGTAACACTTGAAACGGTGTGTGTTGTACCAGTACCAGCAAACTGAAAAGTATCTCCTTGATTAGGGCTGGCTGTTGCGCCATCAATAATAAACTGACTAACCCCACTAGACACCGCACCTTTATTTTTAACTGTACCATGTGGTTGATAACTACCTGATAGTGTTTTAGTAAATGACATATCAGTTGGTATATCAAATTGTGTAGTTGCAAACTGCTCTAAGTAATATGCAGTACTACTGTTAATAGTTCTTTCTACTAATGAAAAAATTGTAGATGACAAACAGGCAATAGATTTGTAGTTGCCATCAGTATTCCATTGTGTCCAACCAAATATCTTTTGTTCCTTTTGACTGTTGTAAATACACATTGTGCCATCACTACATACTAAGAAATATAATTGCTCTGTCCTGTCTGGTAATGATGTAGCAGTTGCTGTATCAGTAGGATTAATAATTAAATGAGATGACTCCAGGCTAGTATTGTTACTGTCAAATAATTCTGTAGTAGATGCAAAAACATAATCTCTTATGTTCTTACCATTTTTTTGTACATACAAAGTACCGCCATCAAATGCTCTTGGCATGCCTGCTTGTTGTACACCAAATGATGTTTGTCTGATAATCATAGAGTCGGTTGGTGTTATGTTTTTACCTGTTTGTGGTCTAAGAAAAAACTCAGCACCACTAGTAAAAACTTCTAATACACGCCCAGAAACTAAATGTCTTATTTCATTAATTTGATCTGATGCTATTTGCATTTGTAGACTTTCATCATCTAATCCTTTACCTACATCAAAGTTAAAAAACAATCCTACTTTACTAGATGTTAAATAATCAGGTGCTGTTGCACTACCGCCAAAATACAATCGTTGTTCGTGAAAGCAACATGCTCTTGGAAAACCATTTGGCTCACTATACAGTTGCTCATCCCAGTTTCTTGTAGGTGGATGACCTACTATTTTTACACTAGCACCACCACCATCTACTGATTCTTCTGCTGTATCACTACTACCAGCAGTAAAATTAAATCTATTATCATCAACAACTGTAATAGTTTTACCAGTACCATTCATGTTACCTGCTGCAATTCCAGCACCAGCCGAATCAAATATATCTTGCGCTCCTGATATATCTATACTTGCTCCTGTAGAAAAACCATGTTGTGCCATTGTAACTTCTACTATTCCACTACCTTGTCTAGTTCTAAATGGATCTGCATCTAATTCTATTTCAACGTCATCTAATAATGTGCCTGTTACTACAGTTGACGATGTGTAGCCTGTAATAAATATTTCTGCACCATGATAACGCACTCTTGTATTAACATATGCATCTGTCCAATAAGCAGCAGAAGTAGTCAGGGTTACACCTGTTTGTC
>Ga0209337_1002583_pt1 | contig 13034 bp, 7 predicted proteins | sample LinPmetageLP53_FD_184044 | JGI IMG/M metagenome (GOLD analysis project Ga0209337, IMG submission 184044) | Marine viral communities from the Pacific Ocean - LP-53 (SPAdes) (version 2) | ecosystem: Environmental > Aquatic > Marine > Oceanic | place: Pacific Ocean | collected 2010-02-08
TACAGCTTCCTTTGTCTCTACCTCTTTTGTTTCCTCTTCAGCTAAAACAACTTCTTCCTTTACTTCAATATTCTCAACTTCATTACTTCCTAACGCTTTGTTAGAAAGTTCAACGATAGCCTTGAATAATTCTTTAGGGTTCTTCATAGTTTTAAAATTACATTAATAATTATACATTATAATAGAATAGTATGGTAATTGTTTTATTTTCACCTATATAATACTATCTACCTCTACAATAACAGCAGTTACACTAAATCCGTTTTGCTGAGACATAGTTATTTCGTCTCCAACTTGATAGCCTGAACCTGCAGTATTTACACTTTTAAAAGCTGTAGCTTCTCCGCTTTCTACAGTTATAAGAAGTATAGCTCCTGAACCTAAACCTGTAGTGTTATCTTGAGTAAAAGCATAGTGTGCTGTAGGGAAGTAATTCGGCAAAGCGTTATTACCGTCTATAATACTTACCGTTAATATACCACCTCCAATAACCTCGTCCCAAAGACCTGCTCTTTCGTTACTGTCTGTTCTATCAGTTGATTGGTTATCTACATTAGATATCGTCCCTCCTGTTAAAGAGCCTAAGCCCTGACCCCAATAGTCAGGGGTCGGGCATTTTCTCTCATTACATTTTGTCATTGTGTAAGTATTTTTACACTTGCAATATTTAGCTCTCATTATGTTAATCCATTTATATTTACTGTCTCTATATCATTACTAACCATATTTTGCATTATCATCTTAGTCGATGTATACCATCTAAGGTTGTTAAAGATATCAGGATAAGCATCATTATTACTATAAGGATATATACCTATTGAATCACCCATTAAGTGAATCTGAGTAGCATATTGATACGCTACGCTAGGTACGCTAGGTACTGAAGCGGTTGAGCTAGAATCGGCAGCTCTAAACGTAGTTCCTTGCTTGTAGTCAGCTTCCCATTTGATAGGGTCTGTTATCATTGTTTTGATTTCAGCCTCTACAGGAGCTAATGAATTATTCTTAAGCGTAGTAATAACACTAGATGCAACTTTACCATAGAATGGCTTTTGAGACGCAGCAGTAGCTCCTATTGTGTACATACCATTTACTGACTTATCCATACGTCTACCTGTCACCTGCCAATTACCGCCTGAGTTAGCACCTGACCTGTTTGGAGATATAGAAGTAAAACTATCTGCACTGCTCATAACTCTAATATCAAAACATTCTCCTAGATTAGCTTTTGTAGCGTCATTACCCGATAGTCTACCTCCTTTATGAGCTATATAAACTCCGTACCATTTAGAAGTATCAATTCCAATTTGTACATAACATTTATTATAGTTAGCTGAAGTAGAAGAACCTTGACCATAGTAAAACCATAGTGTATTGTTAGCGTCTATTTCTAATCCGAAGTTATCTGAACTGTTATAAAAACCTTCACCGTTATTCCATATACATTGTAATGAATTGTTACCATCAGCTTTAAACACTATAGTCTGAGCCCAAGGTCTAGAACTTGATGAGCTAGCTGTATATAAAGGGTTTGAGTTCTTTGCTATATAAGTACCACTACTTAATCCTAAGGGCATCTTAGAAGGAGTAGCGTTTCCTGAATTATGTTTTAAGTATTCACTACTACCACTAAAGTCTATAGCCTTAGTCCAAGCCGTATCGTTAGTTTGTACAGGAGCTACATCAGTAGCCGTTATAGTCATTGAACCTGAAGTACTACCATAAGAGTTTGCTCTAGTTACAGTTATCGTGTAAGTAGTATCAGCTCCTACATCAGTTAAAGTCCCTTGAATTACTGAATAACCATCATACACTAATCCACTTCCACTAGGTGTAATAGTTACACTAGTAGACCAAGACGCTCCTGCAGGTGTTACCTGTAAGTTTACATTAGTTCCTTCCTCTTGAGTTATATCATTAGAACTAAATTGACTAGGAACAAAAGATGAGTTAGTTAAAGATGTAATTTCTGTATAAGCAACAGCATTACCGCTAAAAGTCTCGGTTCCATCAGGTGCTGAGTTATGTTGGTATGTAGCTGTATCGTGAGTAGCTTCAGGCATATACCAAGTAGCATTAGTAGGGTCATCATTATAAGTATGAGTATGACTACTTCCTGTACCTGCTGTTAATCCATTTACTATTTCGTCATAGTACTCAGCCTCTTCCGCTGTAGTAAATAAAGGATAATGAAATACTCCATCAGGGCTCTCAATATATCTAAAATACATAGTAGGTGCCTGAGCTAATTGACCTTTAGATAAAGATTCAAATGTAGCTCCTGCATTTCTACCTATATACATAAGTCTATAATCTCCATTAATAGAAGCAGAAGATAAATATTTACTTACGATAAAGTTAGTTCCATCTGTAGAACTCCATACTGTCAATTTACCTTGATTATCAAATCCTATTCTAAAGTGAGTAGCTACAAATCTGTTACCTTCTATAGCAGATATTCCTGACCAATTATGTTGATTTAGAGTTACAGCACCTAAGTTGTTAATAGGCTGACCAAAATAAGCGTAATCATCTATTAAGTCTATTGAGGTATCAGCAGCTATTGTCGCAACAGAATGCGAATCTGCATTAACTAAAGAAACTGTGTGATTTGAACCTAAGTTAACTTCAAATTCAAAGTATTCTCCTGACGCATCAAGACCTTCTTCAGTAATAAATCCATTGTCATAATTAGTACCTGAAGCTGTTGCAATTCCACCATTTAAACTACCAATAGCATCCCCTAATAGAGTTACATTTGTATCGCCTATAACAACAGGTGAATCGTCCACAGCTAACAAGTGTACCTTAGGAGCGCTAAACACTCTAGCTGAAGTGCTTTGAGATTTTATACCTAAGTGATAAGAAGAACCTTGAGGCACAGGATATCCACTTCTAGCGTGAACTTCCCAAGTAGAACCATTTCTCAATGTTTCTATAGATATATAACCATTATCATCAATACCACATCTCACTTTTATAGGGTTACCTGCTAACCAATCAGCTTGCTCATCAGTACCATTAAAGTTACTCCAACCTGCTCTCATACTATAAGTAGTGTTAGCTCCGTAGTTAGTCCAAGAACCATTAGGAGTTGCGTGAAACCAATGACTAAATTGCACTCCGTAGTGAGCTGAATTTATTGCTGCAAAGTTTACAGGGTTAGCATAGTTTACATTACCACTATATAATCCCGCATCAAAACTAGCTTGAGTGTGTACAAGTCCAAAACCTATAGTACCTTCACCCCTTATGTCAAAGGTATAGTATTCACCTGATTGATTAATAGTTGCTATTGATTTAAGTCCTGCGTAGTTAGCGTAACCTGTTCCATCATAAGTAAATATGTCATCACCTATAGGGTCTATAGCATCAGCACCTTCTAAAGTGTACCCTGCGTCTATTCCATTTACATCGGCAACCATAGTCGAGTAAGGGTCAGATACAACTACAGATTCAAAAGCACCTACAGTAAACAACTCATTTAATACGTTTATAACGTCATTTAAGCCACCTACAGCGTCTAAACCATTTACATCGACCTTTGTGTGGTCTAACTGAGTAAAAAGCACTCTAGCGTCTTCTATTGACTTAATAGTAATTAATCCATCTCCTGTATCTACAGCTTTAATACTATTTACTCCATACTGATAACCGTTATCTAATATAATAGTAGTAGAAGTAGCGTCTAATTTAAAGTCAACATCAATACCATTTAAAGAGGTGTCTGCTACAGGGTTAACGCTAGCGGTTAAGTTAGCTTGCTCGTTAATATAATCTACTACTTGGGTAATTGTATATCCTAAAGCTGTTACTAAGTCTTCTCCTGCCTCGTTTTGTACCCTATTAATGTTTAGTCTTTTAAATAATTCTCTATTACCACCTAATCTAGTTTGCCTGTCTGTTCTATATATAATTATCCTATCAGATTCATCAGATTTTACTTCGGCTAGTATAGTTCCTAAGAACTTAGGTTCTACCGTTGAGCCGTCAAAAAAGATACACCCTTTTACTATATCTCCATATATTTTTATTTGTGCCATTTTATTTATTTTTATTTGTTATACATTTGCGTAAAGCGTTACACCTAATATCTCTAAATCTGATTCCACAGAAGATTTTACTTGTATGTGAAAACTACCTGCTTCTTCCTCTGTAAGTCCTGAGAGCGTGTCTCCTACAAAAAAGGATATTAGATTCTCGTCACTATAAGTTTCTTGAGCTCCTTGACTCATAACCAAAGATTGTGCTTGTATGGTAAACTCAGTTAAACCTGATTCTTGAGCTGTTGCGTTAGTAGAGAAGTGAAGTCTTACTTGTGAGCTAGATTCGTCTATCTCGGGCGTCATATTATAAAGAATTCTAACGCTACAAAATGAGCCGTTCTCTAGACCTGCTAAGCTGAAGTGGTTAGACCCGTGAGTATCGTGTCCGTGCTCTGAGTGGCTCTCAGGTAAATATCCTTCAGGAGAACCTAACTTCATTGCATCTGTCCTTTCATCGTATAATGTGGTTATTGTTGGCTCTAGGTCTGTCCATTCATCAGCAACTAAAGTTTGAGAAGGATTACTACCGTCAAAGTTGTAGTAATTTGTTATATATCCTATGAATCCTTGAGCGTTACTTAATTCGCTAACATTGCTTTTAGACGAGTTAGAGTCAGTTCTTGACGATATATTACTATTTACATTATTAACCGTTTCGTCAGTAGGGTCAAATGAACTCCTTGAGGTAGAGTCAAACCTTTCGTTTATAGGCATAGTTTAGTTGTTATATAGGTTAATTAATTCTTCAATCTTAGCTAAAGTTTCCATATCTTCAGCAGAAAATTCTTCCTTGTCTGTAAAGAAACCCTCTATTGAGAAACCGAGATAGTTACCTTCTTTTACATTATTCCATACCTCATCGTTCTCTACTCTCATAGCTACAGCCCAAGACCCTACAGGTGCTTTTAAGCCATATAAAGCAGTTTTATCTTTGTCAGTATCTTCTACTATCCAAGACTCTGTTAAATACACTCCATTTACTTCTGTTTCGTGCTCAGTAGTAGTATTGTGTAATTTAAGCGATTTAAGGTACTTTTCAGACGCTTTACGGACAGTTTCTTCGCTAAAGGTTATATTGTATTCAAAACCTTTATTCTTACGGTAAATGAGCTTATTTGGAACGAGAGCAAGTCCTATAACTAATCTCTTATCCTCATCAATAGTCTTTAGTTCAACTTTGTGCTCATTAAGAGCGACAAAGTTCTCTTCTATTGCAGGATATTCCACAAAGGATATGGCATCTATACCACTATCCTCTGAGTCATCTATAAATAATTCTATTGTTTCTAATTCTTCCATTGTGTATAAATTTATATAATAAGATTAAAAATTAACGATTTTGTTTTATATTCCTGAGGATTCTACAGCGTTAGCATTAAGCTCAGTTGCATTTTCTATATCCTCGTAAACTACATAAGCTCTATTAGGCTGATTTACTTGACCTCCTATTGATTCAGCTAATTGGTTAGTTTCACTATTACCAACTACGTTGAAATTAGGTGAGAAAGTGTTTCCGCCTCCACCTGAGCCACCTGAACTACCTGCATCTCCTGAGCTACCTTGTGACTCAGCCCATATATTAGCAATAGCCAATCCTGCTCCTATGTTATTCTTAAGAATCTTTCCTTTTGCTGCAGCACCAATACCTGTACCTGTAGCAATAGAAGACTTCCCTGCTGCAATCATAGCGGCACCCTGAGGATTACCCGCTGCAAGTGCAATTCCACCTTGTGCAACAGACGCTGTACCTCCTGCTATAGACTCTGAAGATGCTGAAGTACTAGTATTGATTATATCTTGATTAGCCGCTTGAGTACTTGCAATTACTTTAGCTGTAGCAGCAGACTTCTCTACTATAACAGCAGCTTTAGCTAAACCTTCATTATCTTTAGACAGTTTCTTCATAGTGCTTCCTATTGAAGATAACCATCCTATATACTCCATTCTAACAGCTTTTATGGACTCAATCTTAGCTGTCTCCATATCAACCTCCTCTTGATTTCTAGCTATAGCGTAAGCTCTTCTTTCTTCGTCAATAAGGAACTGTGATTCATCAAGAGTATTACCTTCTTGTTGAAGTTTTATTAACTTTCTAGCCATATCTTCTTCAAAAGCAATGTCTTCTTGTGCGAATATATCTCTTTGTCTTTGTTGTAGTATAGCTAAAGAACGAGGGTCTTTTTCGTCTAATAAGTTGTTTAAAGCGTCTAATTCAGCATTTGCTCTGTCTACAATATCCTTTTGAGACTGTATAGCGTAATCCTCTTTTATCTTTCTGTCTAATTCGTTTGTTTCTACAGTATTTTTAGCCACTAAAGCTCTCATAGCCATACTATGCTCACCTTCAGCTTGCATAACCATATCGTTAAAAGTCTTGTTAGCTTGAGCTTTTTCTTTGTCAGTCTTTGCTTTCTTCAAGAAATCATCTCTTCTCTGCTTTTGTGTCTCAATAAACTTCTTTAACCTTAAGTCTAACTCATCTTTAGCATACTTTTGTTCTAATTTAAGTCTTTCTCTTATGTTTTTCTCTTGAATTAAAAGCCTTTCTTTGTTTTGAGCTAATATAAAGCTAGTTAAGTCAAGAATCTTGCCTTTAAATATCTTTATAGCCTTACTTCTTTTACCTCCTTTTTTATCATCTTCTCCGAATACCTGAGGGAATATCTCCTCCTCATTCATATATCCATATATCTCGTCAATCTGCTTATTATATTCAGCCTTATAAATTGACATTTCAGCCTCAAGTTCTTCAGCAGCAGTCTTTCCTATGTCAGCTCCTGTAAAGAAGTTCTTGAATGCCATTTTAGCCTTCTGACCAAATCCTAATCCTTCTATCTGAAGCTTAACAAGTTTTTTGTTTAATGCTTCAATAAGTTCTACTGCTGCTGCTGCCCTAGCTACTTTAGACATCTCAATAGTCATAGCTCTTAAGTTCGCTACACTATCTTGCGTAAGGTTTCCGTTTTCATCTAAGGAAGCGTTAAGTCCTTCAATCTCTTCATTAGCTCTTCTAACCATTTCTTGCTTTTGGTCTAAAGCAACAGTACTATCATCAGTAACTCTAACTAAAAGATTTAATTTAGTAGTCATAGTCGTAATACCTTCTTGAGAAAGCTTAGATATTACACCTTCAGCTCGACCTGCAGTATTAGAAAAGTACTCTATAGCAGCTATAGCCGCTTGAAAAGCTAATAACACACCTAAAGGACCCATAAGAGACTTCCATAGACCTTTTAAAGCACCCTGCATACCTATAGCCTTACCTGTAGCAGCATCTGTAGTAGTTGCAGCTTGAGCCATTAAAGAACCTAACTGAGAAATGTTATTGGCTACACCTCGAATACCATAAGGAGCATCACTAAATACACGACCAAGTTCCATAGCAGAAGCAGCGTGTAATCCTGTAGCAGAAGAACCTTCTCTCATAGAAGCTGTAAGCTGACGCATATTAGCAGAAGCAGTCTTAAACTTTTCACTACTCATATCCATAACACCCATCTCTTGACGAAGAGCATTAATCTTTTGTTGTATAGCAACTAGAGAGTCTTTATGAACTACGTTGTTTTTCTTTACTGCAGCAGTACTCTCTTTAACTTCTTTGTTATGCTGTTTTGTGAATGTATTTAGTTTTTGAGTAGCAGTATGAAGCTCCTTCTGAGTCTTTGCGTATTCAGCAGTAGTTGAATCTACTTTCTTTAAACTTGCTGAAAGTCTATCTACTTCTGCCTTAAGTTTGTTTAGGTTATTCTGAGACTCTTTAATACCATCAATCTCTATTCTAAAGTTACTTTTTTTATTACCTGTAGCCATTATCTATTTCTTTTAATGTGGTTTTTAATTTCTTTTAGTTCTAAAGGCGCTTCATACTTGCCCTTTGCTGTGTCGATGACTTCATCTCCTATGAAGAAGTCATCTGCTTTCAATATTTCTAATATTTCTTTTATCATTTTGTTTTATTTTATATTCCTGTAGGTCCTTTATCTGTAATAGTCCATCCTTTTGCTACTAAACTACTTCTATTAGAGCCTGCACTTCCAAAATAGTATGTTTCGTCCATATCTAACACAACGTTAGTAACGCCTGAGTCATCTAAAACCTCTAGCAAGTCAGTATAGAAATTAGTATCGTATTGGTGAGTAGACATAAATAAACTCATATCTTCTATTGAAGAGAAGTTCCAATAAGCAACGTTATAGTCAAAAGATGTAGCATTGTAAAACATACCGCTCATATCTTTAACGTTTTCAACGTTCCAAACACTTATATCTCTATTAAATGTTGAGTTACCTGCAAACATACTACTCATATCTTCTACGTTGTCAACATCCCAAACATTAACGGCTCCGTTATAGTCTGTATTCTGAAACATTTGCTTCATACTTATTACATTGATTGTATTCCACTTAGATAGATTCTTGTCAAATATAGTGTTATTAAACATACCTTCCATAGTAGCTACAACCCCTACATCCCAATTAGTTAAATGCTGATTAAAAGTAGTATTATTAGAAAACATTGCCTTCATATCAACTACATTGCTAACATCCCAACCACCTATAGCTTGATTAAAGTTAGAGTTAGCGAACGCAGAGCTAAGGGTTATTACATTTGACATATCCCACTGCTCTATTAAGTTTACAGTTCCATTAGTACCTGACATTTTAAATGATGAGAAAGCTCTGAAGTTAGGCTTATCTAAAACATTAGACATATCAAATCCACTACCAAAACTAACTAAGTCAAGTCTATTTAAGCTAGACTGCTCTCCAAATGACACTAATTCAGTATAAGCTGTTCTGTCTACTATACCAAAGTCGATAACTCTAGCTTCTCCTGCTATCTTTATAGTATATTCACCTGCTGTAGCGTAAGTATGTTCTCTTTGAGTATAAGTATTAACAGAAGTTTCTCCATCACCCCAAAAAATAGTACCATCATAAGTACTATTACTAACGTAAGGAAGCTCTACAACCTCATTCGCAGAGGTTGTAACAACTTTAAAAGATAAGAATGTATCTTGTTCACTCTCAGGAGTTCCTTCAAATACCTTGAATGTATCTGTAACTCTAAGTAAATTAAGCTTAGTTAAAGCTTTATTTATGTTAATATCCATAGAGTCTATTATATAAGATATCCTGTCTATAATTAAAGTGTCGTTAAGCTGTAATTTAGAGAATATTGCAGGAGGTAAGTATGCTTTTACCTCAAATCTCTTAGCATAAGCAGAATAAATACCTTGTATGTACTCACTATGGAAGTTGTTAAAGATAGAATTTTCATTTATATCTCTAGTGTATTCATCAAACTCAGCATTAAAGTGAGTTGTATTGAGTCCACTTTCATCTACATTAGACGGTGCATTATAATAATCATCTCCTATAATACCATCTCTCCATTGTATTTGGTGTCCTGATACAGCTTTAATGTTGTTTATGTAATGAAGTAAAGGTTTACCTATGGTTGGATTAGGAAAGTTGTCACCTCTATTGTCAGCAACAAACCATCCCCATTGATAATTAGTAAGACTACCTGAGTCAACATTAACCAATCTTTCAAACATCATCTTCTCAAACTTAGGCTTAACATCGTAATTATTACCGTCAAATAATAAAGAATTAGAAGAATCCATTCCTTCTTCAGTAAAGTTGTTAACATTGAAAACAACGTTACCAAAGTCATCACCTGTTATTTCTTTTTGATTAATAGCTAAGAAGGTTTTAGGCTCAGCGTATTTATAATTTACAGTCTTAAAAGGAGATATTCTTGATACAGTTGAGTCCTCTATATTAATATAATTAGTTATGTCATACTGCTTACCTGAATCCAAGTAGTCATCGTAAGATTTTATATTTATTAAATAAGAATTATCATCTAACCTTTCTTCAAAAGCAACTAAGTTGTATGTCTTGAATATGTCTGAAAGAAAATCTATAATTTTCATATCAGGCATAAGTCTCTGAGGATTAATAAATTCTAAGTTACTATATACGTCATTATCATTGTCAAAGAAAGCAAAATTGTTTGTTAAAGTTGTTACTGTTCCTGAAGAATTTATAGATGTCCTTACTCTAGTTGTTTTAGTTAGGTCCAACAATGGCTTATATGTATTAACGGTTGAGTCAGCAGTTATAACTACAGATACATAGTATTCCATTTTTTTATACTTTCTGAACGGTATGTCAGCTATTAACTCAATATTTTCAGAAGGGCTAAAAGTCTTTAACCTTGTCTTGTACTTTACATTAGTATCTTTTTCGTAAATATCCATCTTAACAGTTATGTCTCCTGAACCTGTTATACTTGCTGAAGGTATAGTAACTTTAACTCTATGAGATTGTTTTGTGTTATCGAACACACTATTATACACAGACTCATTAGTTATGGTTCTTAAATCTCCATCACCTGATAAATATTCCCATTCGTTTTGGTCTGCACCTGCTCCGTTATCTCTAAGCATTCTTATAACCTGATTCCTCTCAACGTCTCCTGTAGTTGATTCGTAACCTATAGCTCCTTTTCTATTGTGAAGCCATATATATAAATCTTTTAAAGTAGAGCCACCTTCTTTCTCTGCAGATAAAACACCACCTTCAGTAGTGCTTACCGTGAAAGATATGCCTGTAGAATCAGTATCTGTAACAGATGTTTCTTGCTCAGGACCGTATGATTCGGATTGTATAACAACGTTCTTAACGTTAGACACAGAAGCAACGTAACCTGTTATGTTATTTATAGCGTCTGACACAGCTTGAGCAGCAGCACCTGTACCTCCAATAGGTATTTCTATTAAGTAATTTACGCCATTTAAAGAAACTGTTATGTTTCCTACAGAAGTAGCTCCTATTGCAATGTTTATTTGACTTAATTGTTTAACACCTGCATCTTCACCAAACATCCAATCCTTATTAAACTTAATCATAGGAAACTCGTGCTCTATAGCGTCAAATATAAGTTTAATCTTCATAGATGGCTTTAAGTCAGTAAAATTAAGTCTATCGCTAGCAGTGATAGAGTAATTAGCATCTCTCTCTTCTAAAGATAGAATCCTATGAAATCCGTCATCATCATATTCAAACCCTGTAGTGTGCGTCATTAAAGAATACTTAAAGTCACCATCTGAGTTCTCTAATACAAGACCGTCAGACTCGTTAGAACCTGCGTCTTCACCTTGATTAAGTATTGTTAATGCAGCTAATACACCTGTGCTAAACACATTAATAGTTGAGTTTGATTTTACTCCTGCTTCATTAGCGTATATAAGAACGTTGTTCTGCTGTATTATAGTTGCAGAATGGTCTCCAACATTTACATTTACAAATAAAGCTATAGCTATTGCAGTTTCTGCTATTGTAGAGTTTGCTGACATTTGTATATCATACTCTTCTCCGTCAAGTTCAATTCTCAAGAATCCTGAAGATGTAGCTCCACCTGTTATAGCTATATAAGTCTGCTCAAATGAACCTGAAGATAATTCTACATTAAATCCTTTTTCGAATCCTGTTCTTACGTTTGTAGCAGTATTCTTGTATCTAAAGTTAGATAATAAATTTAAGTCCTTAAGCTTTATGTCTGACAGTATATCCTTAAGTGAAGTTATTTCACCAAAGAACTGAACGCTATAAGATATAGGGTTGTTATCCTTAATATTAACTGTGTTAAGTTTTATATATCCTTTTTTAAAGTCTACACCATTTAATTTTATTATAGCGTCATACTTTCTTCTAGGGTCGAAACCATCAAATATATTAGGATTAGCAAATCTTTTAAATATCCTATTGTTAGTTTTAGAAGCAGGTAATTTAAATTGATTAGTATACGCAGCAAAAACCTTTGCAACGTCTTTAGAATCCTTTATTTTGTCTTTTACAGTTATGTTTACGTCAGGATTAATATCTGCTGAAATCCAATTCTCAGATAAACTTCCGTCAGGGTTTCTTAAGTCTGTGTTTATAAATATCTGTGCTTTAGTCATATTATCTTACTGAGTTTATCCAATCGTTAGCTCCTTCAAATTTAAAGGTGTAATTAATAAGTTTATCGTTAATTTTACTCTTAACATCTAAGTTTTTAGTGGTTAAATGCACAGGTAATGTATAAGTGCTACTTTGCTTAGGTATGAATGCAACTCCAAATTTAGAAGAATCTACTTGTAACCAAATCTGCTCAGACATAATAAGCTCTAAGAAAGTGTCGTTTTCTTCTTCAGGAATCCATCCTGTGTTAAATTCCAAAGAAACCTTACCGTTTTTATTAAGTACATACTGTTGATGTCTAAAACTATTGTAAGTTCCTCCTTCTAGTATATTCCTAGTATACTTAGTGTCTTCAGACTGCATAGATATATTAAATCTACCTGTAAAGTGTACTTGTTGCATAGCTCCAAATCTATTTACAAAGTAAGCAGGAGTAAATCCGTACTTGTTACATTCCTGATATTCTACATATATAACCTCGTCAGCTCCTGTAGAAAACTCCACAACAACTCTTTGAGCATAAACACCTGCTTGAGAAGTGTTTATGTAATCAATAGCGTCTGCTGTATTGTCACCTGCACTTAATCCTGATACAGTGTGAAAAGTGTGCCATCCTGCTCCGTTTGAGGTTTGTAGTTTATAACCTGTAAATTCCTCTGCTAATACAGGTATTCTGTTGTTAGTATCTGAATAAGACCTTATAACTTCAGTAGACATAAGAACTCTCTCAGTCATAGAGTAGTTAGCTCCATCTGTAAAAGTACCATAACCGTCAAGACCTAAGAAGTATTCTTTAGTGTAAGTAGTTGTAGTTCCGTCTAAGTAAACAGATGTACATACAGAAGATAATAGAACAGCATTACTCTCTTCTCCTGCAGTACCAAACACAACTTCTACGAAATCTCTAGCTAGTTCTGATATATCAACAGAAGCCACGCCATTTAAAGCTGTGCTTCTTAGTCTTATAGTAGCGTCTGTAGGTTCAGCAGAAAGTTCGCCTATCCAAACTCTAAGA
>Ga0209337_1002584_pt1 | contig 13028 bp, 14 predicted proteins | sample LinPmetageLP53_FD_184044 | JGI IMG/M metagenome (GOLD analysis project Ga0209337, IMG submission 184044) | Marine viral communities from the Pacific Ocean - LP-53 (SPAdes) (version 2) | ecosystem: Environmental > Aquatic > Marine > Oceanic | place: Pacific Ocean | collected 2010-02-08
AGCCAATCTGTGTCTTATAGATCCGCAAGTCAATCGGAGACTCTTTCTCGTTTAGTAGTGCGTCTATTCTTTCGATCTGATCTTCGATGCTCTCGTTGACTGGCGATTCGCTGCTCGCCAAGCCAACACCACGGCGCTCGCGCTCCTTCTGAATCAAATCAAACCAGTTGCGAGGCTCGCCTGTCTCGGGATTGATGGCTGCGTTGGCTCCAAAGATGCGGAAGACTGCGCCATCAAACCCGAGCATCGGCCCTATGTATTTGTTGTAAGCCACTGACTTCTCAAGATCATCCATCTGTGCGTAGTTGTCGCGGATCCACATCGCAATAAGCATACGGCGCTCATCGTCATCGTTGCCGGCATCAGCGCTAGCGCCGAACTTACTATTCATCTCGTTGTAATAACTAACCGCAGTGTTGGGGTTTAATAATCTTGATTTTCTAGCCCACGCACTATCCTTTAGCCCGCTCATCGGGGTCAGGATAATGTCGCGCACAGCCTCGCGCACGATGGCTGGGTTTTCGTTGATGTGTTTGGCCATGGCCATCACACGATCAATCTCTTCTACATCGTCATCAAAGTCGGCGCGGATTTGAAAGAAGAAGTCAAACGAAAGCGTAGGGACACGATTAGGCTCTTTTGCATCGTATCTAATCTTCGGATAAATAACCAACTCTATGTCTTTTGCAAGCTCCATCACGGGTTTTGGCTCATACTTATCGCCAAAGTCAAAAGTCTCTTGACCGGTCGCAGCCATCTTTGCTCGCTGTGCCGATCCGTAAGCATCGTTAAGGCGCTGGGCCATCTGTGAGTTTAGCGATGGGGCGCGAACTTCTCGTGCGGTTGCCCTTCCTGACGGGAACATTCTTCCTATAAGCGTCTCGGGGCTCTCTCGCTCACCCGCAGTCAAGTAAATCATCGTCTCGGTGGGGACCGCTAATCCTGTGGGCAGTCTATTGGTGACCTCGCCATCGCCCTTCTCGTCAAGAAACGTGAACTTGGCTTCGCCGGAATCAACATGCACGCTCCAGTGCTTAAGATCGTTAATGCCGTGAAGCTTCTCCATATCTTTAACGTAGGCATTCTGCTTCATATACTCTTCTTCTTGAAGGCGCGATGTAACATACCTGATGTGCTCGGCGTACTTGTCTTCCTCGTCGAACTCGTTCTCCACTTCATTGCCAAAATACTGATACTCGTTTGCGGCACTGCCTCCGCCTGCTCTCTCTTCGTCTTCAAAGGTTTCTTGCTTTCTCATAGTGACGATTAGGTGCGCTGTTTCCTGCGCCTCATAGCCTTCCTCTTCGTCTGCGCGTTTGCCTTCGGCGGTACCCTCCATCATTCTGAAGCTTAGATCAACATCCATCTCTTCGCCGGGAAGAGCATTCATTACGTAGTCAATACCCACATCATTAACAAAGTCTCTCTGTTGGCTATAAGTTGTGGGGATCATCTGGAAGCCTGTGATGGGGTTGCCAGCCTTATCCATCGCGATGTATCCGCCTTTGGTTTCAAAGAACATTGGCCAGCCAAGATCGATTTCCATCTCGCACTCGCAGTGTACCTCCACATAGATTTGGTTTTCATCCTCGCCGTAATCGGAGATCTGGTAGCTCAGCTCGCTGTGAGTAAACTCAAAATTGTATTCGATGTTCTCAAGCTCACTCTCTAGCTCATCAACGCGGGTTTGGCGGTTGCCACTAAAGTTGACCTGGGTTTCACTCTCAAGGTAGTCATTCATTTCCTGAAAATCTTCGGGATTGTCAGAATACTCGCCTTGCTCTTCTACAGCTTGAATGTCCATATTATCTATAAACCACACGATGTGATCCCACGTGGCTTCGGGTGGGGCGCTGTTACCTCTACCTTTGATTTGGAAAAGTGTCTCGCCTTGTTCTCCGTCGCCCCTTTCAAGCGTCACAAACGACTTAGACTTGCCGCGCTTGCCTTCGGGCTTACGAAGCGAGAAAAGAGTTCCTCCGCTCTGCGCTGCGCCACAGTGGCCCATTCGCTCGCCTTCCAAATCGCACGAACCTTTCTCAAGATCATACCAATACGAGCCATCATCAAACGTGTGAACTATTTGATCGGGATCTTCCATCTCGGCTATTTCTGCTTCGGCTTTGCTGTCTGCGTCCACCATATTGTCAATATCGCTGATAATCCTGATATTGTCTGGGTGCATATTTAAGAATACGAATACCTCACGGAAGCGTGTCTCAAAGGCTTTCCACGCGCGATCTTCTGTGTTCTGTAGCACCTCTTGTACGAACTCAACCACGTCGCTCTTGAGCCCTAGCTTGCCTAGTGCTTTGACTGCCTTCTCAAAGGCTTTTCTCCACTTGCCCAGGGCATCATCTTTAATGGTTCGGTTGATGTTCTGGAGTATAAACTTGGTGCGCTTGGCTTTCTCGGCGCTCCATTGTATATTTTCTTTGAGGATGCTCTCAAACTGAACGTCTGGAGTAGGCTCATCTAATCCTAATCCCTGTAGGGCTTGATTTACGTCAGTGGGATGATCGGTATTGGTACGTTTAGCGGAATCTAAATCGCCTTTCTTTGTTCCGCCTGTCCAATAGTCAAGAGCCGACAGTAGCGGCTCCATCGTCTCGAAACGAAGGCGCTGCATTTGTATGCGGGGCATATACTGGTGGAGATGCGTTTTCTTCCACCGGTGGCCCATCCACGTCTTTGCGCTCTCGGGCGCATCGTGTAGTGCAGACTCAATAAAGTCTGCAATCATTTCGGAGAGCCCAATGTCGCGAAGGCCCTCGTCTAATCTCACGTTTTCTTTAAGATACCTAAACCATTTATCACTAGAATTATGCATAAATAAACCTCAACAATATAAATAGTTTGCTATTTTGGATTATCTATCATAATCATCCTCTAGCCTGACTACATCATCAAGATGAGGAGTGCTTACCTCAATAATCTCCACATCTTCTTCGGCTGCACCAAAGCGATGAATCTGGTGAGGGTAGACGTGAAACGACTCACCGGGCATGACGCGTTGAATCTTATCGTCCTGATCATAATTATACAGAACTCCCTTCAATACATATACCGTTTCTTCTTTTGCCATATGGTACTGCTTAGACAGGCGATTGCCTAGGTTAATGTGCAAGAGCTTGCCCACATACTTGTCTGTCTCTGCCCAAATGATCTCATAGCCCCAAGGCTTCTCTATCCGTCTCATATTATCTCCATAAAAGTTGAACGCCCACAATCATCATGGACAAAAATACACAAATCATAGTCTTTGTGGTGAACATGCTCTCATTCAAAAAATACCATGTTAACAGTGGAAATGTTAAATAAGACATGCTAAAAATTAAGAATCGGGGGCCCCAAACTTGCCCCATCTCTTCGTAAGCAAATCGTACGCCATAAAGAAAGCACAGACCAGTAGGAATACCGTAGAGACAAACCGCAAAAATCGGGTGATGTTTCCACCATTCCCATACGAACTGTGAATTAATTTGAAACCACGCTAAAGTTTGACCTATCGCGAAAAGCCCTAGGGCTAACATCAGTTTACTAGAAATTTGTAACAACGATTTCCTCACATTGTTTAAAGTCTGGGGTGGTATTGCCGAATGCATCGATCATAGTGAGCGAACAAAAGTTTAACGTCTCTATAACAAGCTCGCTCTTATTATAGAGCGCAATCGTGGGAACATCCTCGCGCAGTAGGGCGTTTACCTTACTGTGATCTATTAAATATCTGTCGGCGGCGCGTACTTGGGAGGCTCCCAAAAGATTAGGTCGACAACTTCCGACTGATAGAAGACGATAATCAAATTCTTGATGTAGTTCGTATTCTTCTTCCTCCGTATATTCTATATGAAAAAAAGGAGGCGCTTTAAAAGTCTTGAGGGCATTGAGGGCAAATAGAGTATAGTTTTCCATACTCAAGCGCCCACTTGAAATTTGACCGCTGTCAGAGCATCGGTTAAGTAAGAAAAATAAAGCAGCGCGGACATACGGGTTTTCGTAAGTGTGCCACGAATCTTGAAGAATAGTAAATGAAGTTTGATCTTCAAATGTAAACGCCTCGTGCGCTACAATATCGTGGACGCGGACCGGATCAGTCTCAATGCAACGCCAAAATTCATACAAAAACGGGAGAGAAGTTCGCGCATTTACGAACCTATCATATCTGGCCAATCCAAGCTCAAGTTGTCCTGAAAACATAAAGTGCGACTGAACTTTTTGACCTCTGTCAATAATTGTTTTCAAAAAGTTCAACGACACACTGTCGAAGTGTGTGTTTTTAAGTGGCGACTTCATGAGGGTAGTATTTTATCAGTAAAGTCTTTAATTTTTTCACCCAATTCATCCTGTGAGGTTTCGGGTGCGCGGGCTTTTTCTGCAGCAGGTAAGTTACGATGCTGATTATAGGCGAGAATAATGGTGCCCAAGTCGGAAAGACACAGATCAATCTCTAGCATATCTTGTCGCAGCTTGTCGATATATTCATAAACTTTTGATTCTAGGACATCTTCAATAGCGATCGGCTCCATACTCAAAGCCTCTATTTTTGCAAGAGCAGCCTCATATAGACGATGGGTTTCAGAGCCTAGATCATTTAAATTAATAGAATAACTAAGTGTGATTCTCTCACTCATGGTCCTACCCTTTCAACAATTGCTTGCCGGCATGAATAGTATTTTCAATTACATCGGGCGCGCCTACTACTACAATTTCAGTCCCTGCTTGTCCGCGATTGATCGTAAGCTTTGAAAATCGATGGGCTCCGTTTAGCCCTGGAGCGAGGTTACCTCTCTCATTTAATTCTTGCATTCTTTTTTCTTCGCGAATCATCACAACGTGCTCGGGGTTAACAAAAACCTCTCTCAACGAATACATCTTGTTAGTGGTAACTGCTCCGTTGTTGCACACTTCTGTAAGTTTAACGAGCATATTCAGCCTCCATCGCATAAGTGTATGCCTTGTTCACTGTCCATAAATTACCATCAAAAAATACATCGTAACTTCTATCTTTCTCGTTGCATATAACAGCGGTACGAGGAGCGTCCGTTGTCAAATACCTTTTGTCGCTCCCTTCGCGAAGCCAATGTAGCTGTGCATGTTGTGGGATCCAAACTAGATCCCCTTTATTCATATTTTGTGTCATATACTTTACTCCGTTTGAATGATCCCGTAATTGGTGGTGATTAAGGTCCCGGCACAACTGGCTGCATTTTGCAGGGCAGTTCGGGTAACCTTAACAGGATCTATAACACCATTCGTAAATAGGTTGTCTAACTCTCCCGTTCTGAAATTCCAACCATAATTTTTACGAGATGCTAAAACTTTCTCAATAATGATGTCGGGAGAGACGTTGGCGTTGATCGCCATTTGACGCAGGGGCTCGCGGCAGGCTTCCTTGACAACCGAGGCTCCATAAGCTTGTTGAGGGTTGTCGGTTGTGATAGCAATCTTTTCCGAAGCACGAAGGAGTGCGGTACCGCCGCCGCAAACAATCCCTTCTTGCTGCGCAGAGCGCACTGCTTCTAAGGCGTCCTCTACTCGATGCTTCTTTTCTGTCATCTCAACTTGGGTCGTACCACCCACTCTGATGACTGCTACGCCCGAGGACAAACGCACGATCCTGTCCTGGATCCTGGAGGCTTCATCTAGCGATTTTGTTTCTTTTACAAGCTGCTTTAAAGCTGCGCAGCGCTGCTCAACGATATCGTAGTTGCAACTTCCGCCAACAACAGTTGTCATATATTTATTACTCTCTATAAATTTTGCAGTACCCAGATCGCTCATTTGCACATCTGACAGCTTTACTCCGGATTCACGGGTCAGGAAAGTAGCACCCACGGAAATGGATAGATCATCTAGGATGCTGCGCCTCTCTTCTCCGTACATTGGCGCCTTGATCGCAGCTACCTTTAGAGTTCCACGCATCGCATTCATAATCATAGCCGCTAGCGCTTGACCCTCAATATCTTCAGCAACAATAATAAGGGGTCGGTTTTCTCGCGCTATCATTTCAAGTACCGGCAGAATCGACTCGACATTAGATATCTTGTGATCCGTAACCAGAAGCAGCGGCTCTTCGTAGTGCATCATTGCTCTGCGCTCATCGGTGATGAATGCTCCCGCACAAAAGCCGGCATTAAACCGAAAGCCTTCCGTAATGTCCAAGACTGTATCGATAGAACGAGCTTCCTCAATAGTAATCGAGCCATCTTGCCCAACTTTATCCACTGCGGTAGCGATGAGCTGGCCAATGGAAGCATCATTGTTGGCAGAAATAGCCGCCACGTGCTGTATGTCGGCAATACTCTTAACTGGGCGCGCCATGGCATCTAAATTTGAAACCACCTCCCTAACTGCCAAGTCGATACCTCGCTGCAACTCGATGGGTGAGATTCCAGACGCGATGAACCTCTGCGACTCTCTAAGTATAGCCCGAGCCAATACGGTAGAAGTAGTAGTTCCATCGCCAGCCTCATTGTTAGTTTCAACAGCCGCTTGGCGTAAGATTTGAGCGCCGGCATTTTCAAACGGATCCTCTAGTGCTACGAACGCTGCGACTGTTACACCGTCCTTTGTGATAAATGGTTGCTTGTCCTTTTCTTGCAGCAGTACATTGCGGCCTTTCGGCCCGAGTGTAGACGCTACGTTGTCTGCTAATACGTTGGCGCCCTTGATAATCTTCTGTTGTAGAGTTTGATTGTCATCATAAGCTCTGCTCATTATTCCCTCATGGTTAGTTTATATTATAATCCCTGAATAGTTTTTTGTCAAGGCTATTTATTGGTTTTCTTTTTGTTCTCATCAATGCTGCCTTCTCGGCCTCCAGTCGCCCATTGTAGCATTGGATTGCCATCGTTGCCCTGGAGTGGCTGTGCTGTGCCAATACTATGGGCGCTGGCAACTGCGGAGCCGGCTAGCTTGTCATTTTGCAGTCCGCCGGCAAAAAAGCCGTTAAGGCTGTCAGATAAAGACTTTAACGAACTAAAGATTTGAAGGATCTCTTCATTAAGTATATCCCGCACTTCTTCCATAGCTTCGGCCACATACTTGGCGCCAATTTTAATCTGCCCGATGTCTTTGGCGCCGGTGCCTCCTTTGACAATTTTAGTGCCGCGAGGATCTTTCTTGGTGGGTGCCTTCACTGTGCTATCTGGGCCCGGAGGGGCTCCATTTGTAGCTTGCGTCTGATTGAGAGAAAAGTGCAACGTGGACAGGTAGCCGAGTGTGTGCTCTAGAATAACTCTTTTGTATCTATCATCTTGAGAGGCGTAAAATGTTGCTGACTCTGCGGGCGTAAGAAAGCCGCCTTCCGCATCCAAGATTCCCTTAATCATTCCGCGTCGCTCGGCATCGATCTCCGAAGCACGTAAGACGCCGAGTACACCGGCACGATCGTCGACACGAGCGTCAAAGTTGTCAGGCTTTTTCTCGCCTTTCCCAAACACAACATGATTGTTGTTCGCGCCCTTAATTACTTTCGCGACGTCATATATAAGACTATTAAGCCTTTTAGATTTCTCGCTCTTGGGAAGAGGCTTGCCATCTGCAGTCTGCGTTAGGAGCTTGTATAAGTTCGGATTGGTGGCGGGATCCTGGGATAACTTATCTAGGAGTACTTTAGCCCAATCTCTTGCGAAATTTGTAACCGCAGTCGCGTTCATTGGGGAGCGGCCGCGGACATAACCACCAGGAATGATTTCAGTTTCTCCAGTATCCTCATGTTCGATTTCTTTATCTTTTGTTTTGATAAACAAGGCATCATTGCTATCCCAGCTAAGCTGGTTTAAGAGATCTTGCACCTCTCTCTCGCTACGAAGAACGTACTTTAGCATACCCATCGTCTTACTAGAAGCGCGCTTGGGATCTTCGCGTGCAGCTGCCAAGTGTGCTTTAAATTTTGGAATGTAAAGCTGTTGGTGCAACTCATTCGCGCTCGGGATGAGTGCTTTGTCTGGCAGGTTGAGCATATTCTTGTATTGCTCTTCAGACTTCTGGGCGCCCTTCCCTTCAAGACGGCTCTTTACTTCTGCGGGAATACGGATGCATTCTGCTGACTTTTCTTTAGAGTTAGCAAGTATCCACATCACATTGTCGAGAGTAAAATCAAATTGCCAAAAGTTAATGTGACCCTCTTGTTCTAGATCTTTTCCTTGTAACTCTTTAGTACAGATGACATAACGCATCCCATCAAAGTCAAACTGGGGCTTAACAAGATCGTTCACCAAGTCAGTATAAGAACCTCCCACCTCCAAATTACCTTCTTTATATAACTTTAAGCTCACTGGGATTTCTTTGCCTGACAAGTTGTCTGTGTAATCGGCGATTGTTTTGTTTCCGGTCTGAATCTGCTCGCCCTTTACCAACGCAGACAAAAATGACTCAAAACTAAAGCCTGCGGAGGAGGCGTTGAAGTTTGTGATCACCTTTGTTAAAGTCTTGTAGAAGACAAGGTATGAGATGGCTTGGGTAATACGACCTGTGCGGGACTGATCCTTGCCTTGGGCGATTACACCGGCACCCGCAGCATAAAACATTCCTATGTAGTCGATACGCTCCTCAAAGGTTGAACCGTGTATGTTGTTGAGGTAGTTTTCTAGCAGAGAGCGTTGGGGGCCACTAACGGTTTCGCCTTCGTCGGTCGTGCTAACATCCGACCAACCGATCTCGGAGACCTCGATGTTAGGAATCATCTTCATTATCATGTTGAGAGTTTCTTGATCAGATGCCCCATCGACAGTGGGAGCACTGTCTTCTGCGATCGGTAAAGGGTGTGACATCACGTCCTCAACCATTTCTATCAGCGTTCTTAAGTCAAGCTGATTAACTTGCTTAATATATTCTTCTCTCAATATATCTTTCAGCTCTGCCATTTCTTATTTCCTATATGATAATATCTGCAATTCCAAGTTTAACTGCTTCTACTGCTGATAAATAGACATTAACATTGCGATTAAGCATCTCTTTTATATCTTGTTCGGTCATATTTGTTTCTGCAACTAAGCATCTTGTATACATATCCTGTAAATCTTGTATTGCCTCTAGCTCGTTCGTAAGATCTTGTAGATTGCCATGATTTCCGGCAGCTACGGAATGAATCATCACGCGGCAGTTCTTTGCGATGCGGCGGCGCCCCTTTGTGCCTGCGGCCAAAAGCAGTACGCCGGCCGACATAACCTTGCCCAACCCAAGAGTGTGTATTTCACTATCTTGGCGAACAGTTCTCATAATATCATAAAGCGCAAACATATCATCAGCGCTGCCCCCGTAAGTGGACAGGTAGAACTCAATAGGATTTTTATCCTCAGAGATTTTATTTAACTCATTTAAATAAAGCATAGCGTGGATGACTTCTGCTACCTTTTCTTCATGGACATCGCAGAACATTCCGATGATTCTCATGTCGGGCTCTGATTTTGCACCCAAGGCGGCGGCATCCACTACCATAATTTTAGATTCGTCAGAACCAGCAACTATCTTCTCAAGAATCTTTCTAATCATCGCTTTTAACTCCAAAAAGATTAGTAACAAAATCTTTATTTTTTTCTAGGTATTTCATACCTGATTTCCAATCATCAAAATCGATAATAGGTTCATAAAATTTGGGGTGAAGTTCTAACATTTGCTTAATCGCCTCCTCTTTATAGGTCCTGATTTCTTCGTTAAAAGATCGGCGCGCGTCTCTGATATCTCCCTCTGAACGCTCACTTTCGCGCATCTGTCTGACGTGCAGAGTGTGGGCGCCATAAAAGTTCTCCATTGATTTGGCCAATACACCTAAACTAATTAGTTGCGATACCCTGATTAGGCCAATGCTTATTTTAATAGATCGCAAGAAATAAAACGTCTTGTGCGTCAGATATCCAAAAACAAACACTAATATATAAAGCCACCATGGACCCATTATCACCTCAAAAAATTTAACCACCGAGTAGTTAGCCCAGTGGTTAAATATATCACAAGTTTATATCGCTGTCAACTATTTTGCAAGTCTCTTCATGATACGTTCAGCCAACTGGTCGACCATTTGCTCTTTGGCGCTTTGAGCCTGAAGGCGGCGGGCAACCCTACGAGCAACCTCTTGAACAACTTGCTCGGACTCCGCGGTAACACCTTTGATGCCAACTCCACCGGAGCTGCTACGGTCACGACGTCGACGGCGGCGGGGGCTCTCGTCCGGATCATCCGGGTCATACTCTTTTGCCGGCTCCATCTCGGAAGGCTCGTCGATCATGCCTCCTACTGCTCCAAAGCCTTCATCATCATCGCGACGTCTTAGTCTGCGAGGCGAGCGGTGTGGCGCGGGGCGAGCGTCAGCGAGGCCTTCCTCTGTGGGAACAGGATCGCCATCTTCATCATCAGCGCGTCGGTCGCCGCGCATTTCCTTGCGTCGGTCCTTCATACTCTGCTTCTTGCCGCTTTCTTTACCGTCTTTAGCTCCAAGGTGCTCGTCTTCACGATCATCGGCACCCTGACGCTCCTGAAGGCGACGAACGATCTCTGCAACCATTTCGTCTTCGGCACTCATCTCCAGCTCATCGCCTTCGGGGCCCATCTCCATATCCATCTCTTCATCGCCGGGCTCTTCCGAGACATCAGCTTCTTCGCCAGTGACCTCTTCAATAGCGCGCTCTAGAGCGGACATAAAGTCATCCATGGAAACCATTCCACCGGCGCCGGCGTCATCATCCATAGACATTTCGTCTTCCAGGCCGGCCAGTTCATCGCCCTCTTCGTCAGCGAGAGCATCTTCATCGCCAAGCTCGTCTTCGGTGGCTCGAAGCTCATCTTCTTCGTCACGAGCACCCGGCACATCGTACATTTCGCTTAAACGATTGGTGCCGACAGGTCGCAAGTTTGCGAGCTTCATAAATTGGCGAATTTCGCCTTCTGATAATAATTTCTTACGAGCCATTGTAAATCTCCTTGTTTAATGACATAAACTTTCAAAAATAAATAGTAACATGTTTTGATAACAGCATCAAAATCGAAAACACTCTATCAAATTTAAAGACTTGAGCTTTTTAAGGGCTTTAGTTTCTATTTGTTTTATTCTTGCAAACGACAAGTGTTCTCGCTCGGCAACCTCACGCAAAGTCATGGGACCTTGCTCATAGACAGAGACAAGAGTACAGTTATACTCCGCTGGATAATCTTGCCATAAGCGACAGTTATTGTCTTTACATTGTTTCTTCTTCTTCATACATTTGCGTGAACACTCACGTAAGCCATCAACCTTTTTCATAGCTCTGGGTGCTCCTCTTCGATGAGGTCAAATATATTCTCTATCTCTCCGTCGTTCAATCCAAAATCTTCCATCTTCTGCTTTCCTTTGTCTCTCAACTGTTTTGATTTTGCTTTCTTTTTCTTGTTCTGCGGCTTCATCTCGTCAATGTAGCTTTGTATGCGGTCATCTCCATCGAGATAACCAGCTATAAGCGCACGAAAGAACTTTGACTGGGTCACACCATCGTGACGCAACTTTAAGATAAGTTTAGCGTGCTGGTGTGTGTTTTCGACAAACGCAACCTTTTTATCCAAATGAGGATTGGCTACGTCCTCTGGCATTACCAACTCCTCGTATTGATGTGAGTGCGACTCTCGGATAAGCCGGAAGTAGTCTGCGACACAAACCGTGCTTTTGCTTGAAGTTGCCTTAACGTTCTCGCTCCCGTATAAGAGAAGCCCGAGCGAATACCCTTTTCCAGATCCTCAAGTATCATTCGCGCTGGGCCTCGATGTGGCACGCGAGTGGCGATTCCTTCAAAGGACGAATACTTTCCTCGCCATTCTACTTGCGCCTCCTTAGAGGCCATTCCGCGATAAGTTTTCCAGCGGTCACCGTTGGCATCCATAAACATTTCTCCGGGCGCCTCAGTGGTTCCTGCGAGCAAAGAGCCCACCATCACTGCGTCTGCTCCTGCTGCCAGTGCCTTAACAATATCTCCAGAGTTTTTGATACCTCCGTCAGCTATAATTTTAACGTCTCTGTCGGTCATTGAGCATTCTACAATCGTTTGCCAGCCGGGCAAACCGTGACCGGTCTGGATGCGCGTTGAGCAAATCGAACCACCGCCGATATTGCACCTTACGCTATCCGCTCCCCAATCTGCGAGGTCATTGATGCCTTGACGTGTGGCCACGTTTCCTGCCATGATGTGGTAGTGATCGCCAAATAATTTTCTCAACTCGTATAGCGCCTCCTTCATCATAATATGATGGCCATGCGCAACGTCTACACACAGAAAGTCGACGTCGCAATCTACTAATGCGCTGGCGCGCTCAAGGTAGTCGCCAGAGATGCCAACTGCGGCGCCGATGATGCGGGGGGACTGGACTTTATTTACCTGGGCCATCTGCTCTTTGATGGTGTTGTATCGATGAATGATGGCGGTAGCTCCGACCTTGCCCATGGCGGTACCCATGGCGCCACCTGAAATAGTGTCCATGGGCGAAGCAAAAATGGGAAGCTGCAGCCTTACTCCTTTTCCAAGGTCGGTAGAGATATTAATTTCGGACCGACTACGAATGTCTGAATATTGAGGCACCAGCAATACGTCATCATAAGAATAAGTATTATTCATCCTTTCTTCCTGCGTGAAGCACTCTTGCTCTTGGCTTTGGGCTTTGATTCGCTGGCGATTTTCTCTTCTTCAGCCTTCTTTCGTTTTTCCTCTGCTACTAAGGACTTCTTATAAGTGGAAGACATCTCCGGGGTAATCTTCACCGGTGGGCCGGCGGGAGCAGCTGGGGGCGGTGGTGGCGTGGCCGGCTGGGGCACGGGGGGTTTAAAATACTGCTGTAGGGTCAGCAGCGCTCCCTCTGACTGAACTAAATCCTGTGCACATTCGCATGCGCGCGCAACTGAACCCTCGGAAGGAGGGCCAGACAAACAGGCCTCTAGTTCTATCAAATCGGACATGGCTTGTGCTCGGAGATGAGCGACTGTTGCGTTATAGATTTTAATATTCATTTTTTTAATCTCCTTAAATTGGCCTTAATGAACGTTCTTATATCTGAAGGATGGTACCACA
>Ga0209337_1002585_pt1 | contig 13021 bp, 34 predicted proteins | sample LinPmetageLP53_FD_184044 | JGI IMG/M metagenome (GOLD analysis project Ga0209337, IMG submission 184044) | Marine viral communities from the Pacific Ocean - LP-53 (SPAdes) (version 2) | ecosystem: Environmental > Aquatic > Marine > Oceanic | place: Pacific Ocean | collected 2010-02-08
TTCCAGATATAGTAACTAGACCAAGTGCTAAAACATTATTAAAAGGCAAAAAATGAAAGAGATATTAGCAAAATTATTTGGTGGAGCAGGAGCAAGTGTAGCAAACAAGATTGGCAATTTAGTAGATAAGTTTGTACAAACTAAAGAAGAAAAGGCAGAGTTTGAAAAACAAATGGATGAAATTTGGATTAATGCAGAAGCAGATATGCAAAAGAATGTTACTGAGAGATGGAGTGTTGATATGAATAGCGATAGTTGGTTAAGCAAGAATGTAAGACCATTAGTTTTAATCTTCTTAGTAGTATCAACAGTTTTAATGGTTTTTATTGATGCTGGTGTAATTGCTTTCGAGGTAAAGGCAAACTGGATAGACTTATTACAATTAGTTTTAATTACTGTTATAGGCGCTTATTTTGGTGGTAGGTCAATAGAAAAGACAAGAAAGTAATGGCTAAGATAATTGTAAAAAAGTACAACTCTCCAAAAAGAACTAAGAGACCAAATGTACATTCTAAAAATGCAAGTGTTGGTCAGTCTGGTTATAAGAAAAAATATAGAGGACAAGGAAGATAAATTCAATAGGTTAATAACTAAATTCAATACCCTATGAATTTAATAGGTATTTTTTACTATCTTTATGAATTCAATAGGGGTTTTATATCTATTGATTTTCTTTGTTTTTCATTGTTTAAGAGGTAGCAGAAATGTTGCCTCTTTTTTTGTTATTTATTTGCACATGACATTTTTTATGTATATGTTTGTTGCATGGAAAATTTAACAAAGAAATTGGTGAATATTCAAGGGAGTTTGAAAGCACCAAAAAACCAAAGAAATAGCTTTGGTAACTACAACTATAGAAGTTGCGAGGACATTTTAGAGGCAGTTAAACCTTTATTAAAGAAAGAAGGTTTGTGTTTAACTATAACTGATTCTGTTAGTGGAGACCCTCTGTTTTTAAATGCTACTGCTGAGATTACTGATGGCAAAGACAAGATACAGGTTAGAGCTCAAGCAGGTATAAATTTAACAAGAAAGGGAATGGATGTTGCGCAGTCTTATGGAGCATCATCAAGTTATGCCAGAAAGTACGCTTTAAACGGTTTATTTTTAATAGACGATACAAAGGATGCTGATGCCACTAATAATCACTCTAACACCACTCAAAACGCTTCTATGGAGACCTTAGAGCCAAACAAAGAATGGTTACAAAAGAAAGGTGTGTCATTTGATAAGGCAAAATCTGCAATAAAAGAAAAAGGTTTTACCATCACAGATATTAGAAAAAAATATAAAGTAAGTAAAGAAGTAGAAAAATTATTATTAACCTAAATTAAATTTAATTATTATGAATGTAAAAAAGTATGTTGGAAATGGAAAAAAAGTAGGAACTTATGACTTAGTCAATTTTACTATCTCAGAAGAAAAAGCTAGAGAAAGTTGGATTGATTATAATGGGAAAAAGTACCTTAAATTAACCATTGGTGCAAAAAAGGAAGTTGACCAGTATGGTAAAACACACACTATATGGGTTGACGAATACAAGCCAGAACAACAGGCACAACCTCAACAAAAAGAAGAAACGGATTTGCCGTTCTAATACTAACCAAATCCCTCTGTTTATTCTATAGGCAGGGGGTTTATTATCTTTAATTATGTCAAAAAATTACGTTAATATTAATTTATCATTTATGAATACAAACTTATCAATTCAAGAAGCCACTGTTTTATCTTATGTAGAATCTTTAGCAAAACAGAAAGGTTATTGCTTTGCTTCTAACGAGTTCATTAGTAGAAACTTAGGTTTAAATGAAAGGACTTTGTATAGAATATTTAATAAATTAGAAGGAAGAAAATATATTACAAGGATTACAAAAAGTATTGGGAATAATGGAAAACAAAGAAAAATATATATTAGCCCTGATGTCAAATTAGTCAGTTGCATGTAATACTTTATGTATTAAAAATAAATAGTTATACATAGAGTACTATATTACATAAAGTATTATAATACATTAAGTAATATATAATATATATAAAAAATTACAATGAAACAAGAATTTAATAATATTGGCATAATTGCCAAAAACAGTCCTACGCAACAAAAAGTAAAGTGTCCTAAGTGCTATGAGATTGGCAAGAAAAATTATAACGACCCATGTTTAAGTATAAATTTAGACACTGGTTTATTTAATTGCCATAAATGTAGTTGGAATGGCTGTGTAAAACCCAAACAAAATATGTACAATAAACAAGAATATACAAAGCCAAAAACTAATAACTTAGCAAATTTAAACAGTAAGTCTAAGCAGTTTTTAAATGATAGAGGTATAACAGATGAAGTAATTGCATCTAATAAAATAGTTAGTAGCAAGGATGGTAAAAAGATAGTTTTTCCATACTTAAAAAACAATGAACTTGTAAACTATAAAACAAGAGGTTTGCTTACTAAAACATTTATGCAATCTAAAAATGGTAAACCTATAATTTATAATTATGATAGGGTATGTAGTGAGAAACTAATTGTAATATGTGAAGGAGAAATTGATTCTTTGTCTTGGGAAGTTGCAGGTATAACTTGGCATACTTCTGTAAATATGGGCGCTCCAAATACAAAAGATAAAAACTTAGATAAAAAGTTAGAATGTATTACTAATTGCTACAATGTATTTGAACAGGCAGAAAGAATTTATGTAGCTACTGATAACGATGATAATGGCAGGTATTTACAAGATGAACTTGTTAGAAGGTTTGGTGCTGAAAAGTGTAAAATAGTTAGTTTTGGCAATTATAAAGATGCAAATGAACTATTGCTTAAAGAGGGAGTAGAATCGTTAAAAAAGGCATTAAAAGAAGCACAAGACCCTAAAGTTGAAGGTATATTTAGTGTTGGAGATATATACGACAGCATGATTGATGGATATTACAATGGTCAAGAAAGAGGTTCTACAACACATATATCTTGCATTGATAATGCTTGGACTTGGAGAAATGGAGAGGTTAATATTTGGACAGGTTATCAAAACGAAGGCAAAAGTATGTTCTTAAATCAATTATCATTACTAAAAGCTTTTCATGATGGTTGGAAGTTTGCTGTATTTAGTCCAGAAAATATGCCAATAAATGATTTCTACAATGACTTAATTGAATGTTATATAGGCAAGAGTGCTGACCCTTTTTACAGTAATAATTATATGAGTATAGATGAGTTCAAAGAGGGCTTAGAGTTTATGAAAAGACATTTTTTTATTATATATCCAAAAAAAAGTTATAAATTAGATGACATCTTTGACAGAGCTAAGTATTTAGTTAAGACAAAAGGTATTCGTTCTTTAATTATTGACCCATATAATACAGTTCAACACAGGATGCAATTCGGTGAAAGAGAAGATTTATATATTAGTAGATTTATGAGCGAACTAAAAAGGTTTGCTGTAGAAAACAAAATTTCTGTACACTTAGTTGCACACCAAGTAACACCTCAAAAAGACGATAGAGGCAAATATTATAGACCAGACATCAATAGAATAAAAGGTGGTGGAACATTTGCTGACAAAAGCGATAATGTAATGTTTATATGGAGACCTAATAGAGCGATTGACTTTTCAGATACAAGTGTAATATTTGGCAGTCAAAAGATAAAAAAACAAAAACTGGTTGGACACCCACAAGAAATACATGGGATAACTTACCACAGAAAGTCAAGTCGATATTATTTCAATAATGAAAGCCCTTTTATTGTTGTAGATAAATTTAGATGCGAATTAAAGCTCGAGTTGACGGAAACCAAAAAGAAATAGTTACTAAGCTAAGAAAGATTGGTTGCTCTGTATTGCACACACATCAATTAGGCAAAGGAGCTCCAGATATTATTGTTGGTTATAATTTACGAAACTACTTAATAGAAATAAAAGATGGCACTAAATCTATTAGTCAACAAAAGCTAACAAAAGACGAGATTAAATTTCAGTCAGAATGGAAAGGAACTTATTTGGTTATAAATAGCTTTGACCAAATAGAGAATATAATTTTATCGGATGAGTGTTGAGATATTAAACATATTATCTAAGCGACACAAAGAGTGGGTAAAAATGGCTAAAAGCTTTAACCTGTCTGATAATGATGCCAATGAAATAGTACAAGAAATGTATTTAAGATTATATAATTATACTAAGAGTGTGGATAAAATAATGTATAACAAAGAAGAGGTAAACACTTTTTATATTTACATAACTCTAAGAAATCTATTCTATAGTAAGTTTACTAATTATGGCAAATCTAAAAATAAAAAATTAATATTATTTTCTGATATAGACGAAGATAAGTTTAATAGTTTAATAAATCGAATGGTCGATGATAACCAAGAGTATGATGACAATATAAAAAAAAAGATTAACTTAGAGCAGTTGTGCGACAAAATAGACAGCATAATAGAGGATTGGTATTGGTATGATAAAAAGTTAACAAAACTATATTTCAATACAAAAATGAGTATGAGAGATATAAGTAAAGAAACAAAAATAAGTTTAAGTTCAATATTTAATACACTAACAAATGCCAAAGAAAAAATCAGAAACCAAACCAAAGAAGAATATAAAAAGTACAAAAGCTAAAGGATTTGGAGACACTTTAGAAAGGGTGTTTAAAAAGACAGGCATAGATAAAGTTGCTAAGTTTGTTTTAGGAGAAGACTGCGGTTGTGAATCGAGAAGAGACAAGCTTAATAAACTCTTTCCTTACAACAGACCAGAATGTTTAACAGAACAGGAATATAAATATTTAGATAAGTATTTTAAAGAGGCAAAAGATTCTGTACACTCTAAAACACAGGCAAAGTTACTTAAGATATACAACAGAGTATTTCATGATAATATGTCCATGACAAGTTGTAGCTCTTGTTTTAAAAGTAATCTACATAATAAATTACATAAATTATATACAGAATATTTCAATGAGTAGTTTAATTAGAAACAGAAACAAAGTAAAACAAGTAATTGATTTTACTGGTGTACAAAACGGAAAACTACACCCTTCAGATATTGATGCTGTATTAGAGTTTGACAACGAAGTGTTAATTCTAATGGAGGTTAAATATAAATTTAATAAGATTCCTACAGGGCAAAGATTACTTTTAGAAAGAATATGTGATTCTTGGCATACTGAAAAAAGTGCAGTTCTAAAAATAGAGCATGAATTTAATGATGAAAACTTAGACATACCTTTGGATAAGTGTAAGGTAACTGCCCTATACTATAAAAAAGAATGGATATATTATAAAAACCCTTATGAGTTTAAGTCTTACATAAACAATATGGGTGAAAAGTGGAACTGTAAAAAGTGTAGATTCTAAAAAACAATTCAATATATAATTGTTATTTATATATGCCATTAATAAAGCCAAAACAATACGAACAAAAAGCAGGATTCTTAAATAGATTTATGAATAATGCCAAGATGATTAGTGAATATCCAAGCAACAAACAAAGGTATGCAGTTGCAATGGACATCTGGAATAAAAGATTTTCTAAATAGTCATTTGGAAATTAACGGTTTTTTTTATTACTTTGTAGTGAAAACAAAGATTAATGAAAGCAAAACTACTTACAATTTTATTGGCAGTATTTATAAGTTGTTCTGATAACTGCGACACATCTTATTATCCCTCTCCTCCTTATTTAGAACCATATCACGCTGAGTACGGTAATGATTGGATAAAATATGTATATTTGTGTAGAGACGGTTTTAGCAACGAAATAGTAACTTATACTATTGTAGAGGATTGTTGGCAAAGATATATAGAATATCAATATAATTATTTATGCAATTAAAATGAGTATTACAAAAGAAGTTTTATTTGAATCTGATTATCCTGTAAGCTATTACTACAAAGTAAAAGATAAAGAAAGTTTAAAGCACATACTAAAAAACATAGAATATATTAAAGAATTATTACATAGAAACGAAGAGGACAATTTACTTGCTCTTGGATTATTAAATGAAATATTTATAAAACTAAACAAACAATGAAAGAACCTATTATTACATTAGACAATGAGATGCACGACAGACATGAGCTTATACAGAAAGCAATAGAAGATAAATTTTATTATGGCTACTTGGCAAAAGCTTGTTTTTCAAGTAGTGCTATAAGTCAATTATTAAAATCACCAAGAGCATATTTAAATAGCTTTGATTTACCTACTGAATCTGATGCACTTGCACAGGGATATTTATTTCATGCCAGTATATTAGAAAAAGAAAAGTTTGATGAGTGTTTATTTTTAGATGTGGCAACCAAAAACAATAAAGAATATAAACTGGCAAAAGCAGAAAGATGGGATGTGTTTACTGTAAAAGATAGAGACAAAGCTCTAAGACTAAGAGACAGGTTTTATAACTGTGAAAAAGCAAATGAACTTATACAAGACAGTAAGTTTGAAGTGCCTATGGTAGATAATTTAATGGGTTATCCTTTTAGGGCAAAAGCAGATATATTGGGCAACAATTTAATAGATTTAAAAAGCACTGCATTTTTATCTAAATTTAAATATAGTGCTAATACATATAACTACGATAGTCAATGTTTTATATATTGCAATATGTTTAACAAATCATATAAAGATTTTAAGTTTATAGTTATAGATAAATCTCCTACAAATGAGATTGGTATATTTAATATTAGTGAAGACTTTTATTATAGTGGAGAAAAGAAAGTAGAGTATGCTATAAAAGTTTATGAGCATTACATCAAAAATGAATATACATTAAACAATTACTTAGTAGAGGAAACTTTGTAAATGGAGCAAGAATATTTAGATTACATGGATTGTTATAAAGATACGTTGATGTGTTTAAATAGAAGTATGATAACCGAAATAGATTTAAAACTATTAGTTAAACACTACGAAAGCCAAGAAGAATACGAATGTTGTAGTGCAATATTACACGCCTTAGAAGAATATAAAAATGAAAATAGAAACATTAAAGAAAATAGTAAAAGACAATACTAATGTAAACATTGATGTTGTCAGTAGAAAAAGAGAATATACAGAGGCAAGAGGAATATTTTATAAAATAGCAAGGTTAAAAGAAAAGCTAAGCTATCATAAAATATCTGACTCAGTAAACAAAAATCATGCTACAGTAATTTACTCAGTAAGAAACTTTGAGTATTGGATGAAAAGCGATAAAGAATTAGAAAAACTATATAACAAAACTTTACAATCATATAATATGGAAAAATTAAAAATGGAATCTGTAATGCAACTTAAATCTGAAAGCGTACAGCAATTAAAAGTTGAAAGTCCAGAGTTGTTTGAAAACTACATTAAAATAGCTGAAGAGCAATTTGAGTTGTTTTGTAAAAAGCAATTAGATTATGGCATTAACAATATTAGTACAGGAGCAAATATGGAAACAAAAACTGGCAAAGGATTTGCACTAAACGGATTATGGTTTAGAATGAACGACAAGATAAACAGATGGAAAAACTTAATGGTTAAAAAAAGAAGCGCAAGAAACGAATCGTTGAAAGATACTTTCCAAGACTTAGCTAACTATTCTATAATTTGTCAATTAGTTGAAAAGGGATTATGGAAGGAGTAGAAGATGAACAGAAAAAAAAGAAAGATGGCAGAGCTAATAACGGAGCTTTAAAAGGTGTTTCAAGAGGTCAAGGCAGACCACCAAAGGCAAGAGAAAAGAAGCTCGGAAATTATGCCCTAGGAGCTATGAAAAAGGTGTTTGGTAGCGAAGAGAAAGCTTGGTTAGAACTTGCTAAGCAATCTAAAGATAGCTTTCCACACATGAGATTACTTTGGGAATATAAGTATGGCAAACCAAAAGAGTTAAAAGAACTTAATGTTAAAACAGAAGTTAACATTCCTATTATTAATTTTGCCGATAAAGAAAAAACTATTGACGTTGAATCAGAAGAAATAAAAGATGAGGAAACTAAACCTGAATAAAAAGTATCAAGCTCTATTTAATTCTAAAAGTCGTTACTTTGTAATAACTGGAGGTAGAGGAAGTGGAAAGTCTTTTGCTACAAATACATTCTTAGTGTTACTTACCTACGAAAAAGGACACAGAATATTATTCACTCGTTATACAATGACTTCAGCAGGTATGTCTATTATACCTGAGTTTATTGAGAAGCTTGAATTAATGGGAATACTTAATCAGTTCACGGTAACTAAAACAGAAATCATTAATAATTTAACAGGCAGTTCAATATACTTCAGTGGTATAAGAACTTCAAGTGGTGACCAAACAGCAAAGCTTAAATCTATTCAAGGAGTAAGTTCCTTTATATTAGATGAAGCAGAAGAGCTAACAGATGAAGAGAGTTTTGATAAGATTGATTTTAGTATAAGAGCAAAGAATGTCAAGAATAGATGTATATTAATTCTAAACCCTACAACAAAAGAGAACTGGATATATCAAAGGTTCTTTCAAAATAGAGGAGTACCAGATGGTTTTAATGGCACTAAAGAAAACATAACTTATATTCACACTACATACTTAGATAATATAGAACACCTATCAGAATCCTTTGTGAATCAAATAGAGGACATGAAGGTTAGAAGACCAGAAAAATATAACCATCAGATTATGGGAGGTTGGCTTAAAAGAGCAGAGGGAGTTATATTTACTGATTGGAATATAGGTAAATTTAATGATGATATAGATTCAATATTTGGCATGGATGTAGGATTCTCAGTAGATGAATCAGTTTTAGTTGAAGTTGCCATAGATAAAAAAAGAAAGCTTATTTGGTTAAAAGAACATTATTATAAAGCAGGATTAAGCACAACACAACTTTATGAATTGAATAGGAGGTATGCAGGTAGTGGATTAACTGTAATGGACAATTCCGAACCTCGTCTTTTAAGTGAGTTAAAAACTAAGGGAATAAATTTAATACCTACTATAAAAAAGAAGGGTAGTATCTTGGCAGGAATCTCATTAATGCAAGACCATCAAATAATTATAGACAATAGCTCTGTGAATTTAATACGTGAATTTAACAACTATACTTGGAAACTAAGTGGTGCAATTCCTATAGATAAATTCAATCATGGCATTGATGCTTCCAGATATGCAATTCAATACCTGTTAACTCGTTCCGTTCCTCATGGCAACTATTTTGTAAAGTAAATGCAAACATATAAAAAACATTTATATAAAAAAACTTACATGACAATTTGGTCAGTTGGAAATTATTTATTAATATTGTATAAACATTAAAACATAAACAATGAAAACAAAGATTACAAAAGTAATTAAAATGTCAATATGCCTTTCGTATATTCTAATGGTTTTATGTTTGTTATATATATTATTTATTCATAATGAAAATGTATTTAACAACGGAGCTGTTGGAATAGAAACCATATTCCTTTCTTTTAGTTTAACTATTTTAACAGGTGCTATGCTGTTAATATTTAACAAATCAATAGAATGAAACCATTAAACAATAGTTGGTTGTTCTCTGAACCACCTTCACCACCAGAAACAATAGAATCAAAAGAGAACTCTGAACATAGCGATTCGGAAATAGTAGATATTCTATTTAGTGACTTTCCAAAAGTTGGAGAGCAAATATTAGAATACTTAGATAATCAAAACAGATAACTATGAACGCAAAAGAATTAATCGAGGAGTTAAAAAAACTACCTCAAGACTTACCAATTAGAACATATAATAAATATACTGAGGAAGGAAACGAGTGGATAGATGGAATAGAACATTCAGAAACAGGTAGTTCAGGGTATGAGTTAGAAGGAGAGGTTAGATTATTAACCTCTTACCAAATTAACGCAGTTCAACTTTTTTTAATGTAGGAATCTTTTTATTTACTAAATAATCCTGTATAAACAATTAATATTAAATAAAATAAATATGAATAATAAACCTAACGCTTTCGAAAATCAAATCTTTGAACACTACAGAGAAAGAGCAAGAGAAATTAATAAGGCAATAGAGCTTTTAAAAGAACATAACTATACAATTATTGATTTAGAAAATAATTGGATAAAAAAAGATAACTAAAACATGACACAAAAAGAAAAAATAAAAGACTTAGAGAAGCAATTAAAACACGCTAAAGAAAACACATATATATATGAAACTAATCATTTACAGTGCATCGATGGAGAAATTCATATAGGGTTTGGAGATATTGGAGAAAACGAAAGGTGGTTGGTATGGAATGTAAATAGTTTATTTGATGACTTACCTTATATAGTTAGTCAAGTTGTAAAAGAACAAGCTAATATGCAGAAATGGAAGCTACAGAGTTTAAAAGAATCACTAAAAGAAATCGAACAATGAAAGAACAATTTAAAAGACCAATGAGACAAATAGGGACAATGATTAAGAAGTTTTTTGCTCCAAAGAATAAACAATATTGGATATGTTTTCCTGCCAAAATGGAGACACTGGAAAACAAGGAGTTTTTTATTATGGACACCATAGAGTTTTTAAACAATATGATAGAAGTAAAAGAGAAAACAGAAACCAAAATGTTTTTTCATACCGAAGTAACTAAATAGATTTAATAATATGACACACTCAGACGATATTGCAAGAATAGAAATAAAGCACCTTAGAGATTTACTTAAAAATGCCAATGAAGATAATAAGAATTTAAGGTCTATCAATCTAACACTACAGGCAACTGTTGATATGTACTTACAAAAGCAAGAATGGGAATATAGAAAAAGCAAACTATGAGACATTTTTTTATAAGAGAATTAGCTGTATTTAAATTTAAGAGATTAGTTAAAGCCACAAAAAAAGCAAAGCTATTAGTTGATGAAGATGATAATTTAGTGTGGTTGCCAAATTTTATGGCATCTAAATATACTTGGAATAAACAAACTCAAGAGGTTAAAATATTGGTAAGCCCAAAATATCTTGTATCTGTTCTTAATTTACCAATTCAAAAGAAGTTTGTATATAAAAGAAAAGATAATAGTAAATTATAATAAGTGAGAGTGTTAACCTTTGAGATTAAAGAATTAGGTCAAGAGGTTTATACTATGCAATTCAATACTGATAGGTCAATTCAATGGACTATAAAACAATATTCAAGGCATAGACATATTGAGTTTATGAATTTAGTGCATACTTAGTGCATACCAACGCTTTAAATATAAATTTAATAGTATTTCAATTCAATAGATATAAATTCAATAGTACTTCAATTCAATAGATATAAATTCAATACCTGTGAATTCAATATATATTTAAATTCAATGGTAAAAAAATCAACCTATAAAGTTATAAACTAATATTAATAATAAACAAATGTATTTTGCATTATAAGTATTTATTATAGCGTGATGTATTGTTATTGTTTTTATCTATTGTTATTGTCAGTTGGAATATTATATATATATTTGAACTAAATAATTAAAAACAATTAATATGAATAAAAAAATAGCTGAAATATTATCCAGAATTGAAGACCAACTCGACAATTTACAAGAACAAGGCAAATTAGAATGCTTTGACAAAGTTGACATTGTTGAAATGTTAGACGAAATAAATGAACTAATTTAAAACAAACACAATGAGCAAAAGAAAAAAACATATATTAAAACTTACACAAAGACAACTAGAGTTAATTAAATATGCTTGTGAATTAACTTTGTGCGATAGAACTAGCAAAGACCAGGATACTTTAAAATCTGTATTATGGAAGATTCAAGATTTAGAGTTACCTAATTTTGATTACCACATCAAAACAATGTGTCGTAATTTGTCAACTGGTCGAATGGAAATATTTAAATACTAAATAATATTAACTTAAAACAATCAATATGAAAACAATAATAGAAAAAACTAAATGGCAACAAAAAGAGCAAATACAAAAACTTATAAGAGTCATTAATGATAGAATTACTAATATTAAAGTTTTAGATAATGGCTTTATAATGACTAATAAGGTTTTGCGCATTGTATTTAAAGAGCACCCCCAAATTCATGAGAAATGGGATAACTTGCACAATAGAAAAGATAAATTAAAAAGGTTATTGTGGAAATTACCATAAAGTAAATTAACTTAAAACAATCAATATGAAAACAGAAAGAATTAAAGAACTTAATAACATCATGCCTAAGGCATTTAAGAGCACGTCTAAAGAGCGCAGACACTTTATTGAGAGGTTTATATTAAACCCAAGTACAATCGCTGTCTTGCTTTATTTATTTATTATTTTAATAACTATATTATTCACCCTTAAATTATAACTATGAAAACATTAAAAGTACATTCTATGTGTTCGCCAAGAACTGGCAACCCTATTGCAAATCAATTTGAGATATATACAAAGAAAGGCGTATATTTTCAAAGCTATTCTACTATTATAGCATTTAAACCAAATGAAGGTAAATTAAAACTAGATAACGATTACTGGGATTATAGTAGAACTACTTCAAAATATAGAAATGAGTTCACAAATATGAACACCCAAGAAACAAAGAAAGCTATAAAAGATAAAGAGATTATCTTAACTAACTTAAATTAATAAACTATGAAAAAACATATATATTTAATGACAGATAAAGAATATTTAGAATACCTAATATTCATAATTACACAAGAAAAAAACGACTATATAAATTACTTAAATTAACATCATGCACAGAATCGAAGCAAACATATTGCACCACGCAAAGAAACAAAGAGAGCAAAGAAAATATAAATTAAATAATAATACATGGCAAAGAATAGACACAGAGCCGAACAATTATAAACATTCTATTAAGCTATATAACGATGATTTAACTATTAAAGGAATAGGATATTATTAAATTATATTAATCTTTTACTGCTCTTTATTAATATTATAGCCCCTTAATTGGGGCTTTTTTTATTCCTCACATTTTGTTAGATTCCTAACATTTAGTTAGTTATGATTAATTAAATAGATGAAATGTATATTATTTTCTTACTATTGACACAAAACAAGCCTATACAAGCAATTTAATAGCTATTTAAAGCAGTTTAATAGGC